>JACLAC010010816.1_pt1 | contig 23421 bp, 19 predicted proteins | sample 8027881 | NCBI WGS metagenome assembly JACLAC01 (sample SAMN15725517, study PRJNA655200) | protist metagenome | isolation source: fluorescence activated cell sorting (FACS) single amplified genomes of... | place: Spain: Blaines Bay Microbial Observatory, Mediterranean Sea | collected 2016-01-19 | reverse complement strand
CCGTCCGGCTTATCCACTTTGTTGATCAGTACGATCGGTTGCATGCCCAGCGCCAGCGCTTTGGTCAGCACGAATTTGGTTTGCGGCATGGGACCTTCGGCGGCATCGACCAGCAATACAACGCCATCAACCATGGATAGAATGCGCTCTACCTCACCGCCAAAATCGGCGTGACCGGGGGTGTCAACGATGTTGATGCGGGCATTTTCCCACTCAACCGATGTCACCTTGGCGAGAATGGTAATGCCACGCTCGCGCTCGATGTCGTTGGAATCCATGGCGCGCTCTGCCACGCGCTCGTTCTCGCGGAACTGTCCCGATTGCTTCAGAAGACAGTCCACCAGGGTCGTCTTGCCATGGTCAACGTGCGCGATTATCGCGATGTTGCGCAGTAATTTGCTCATCGTGGAGTGCCTTTTTGAAAGCGCCGCTGTGGTGATTGGGGGAAGGCGCGTGTTGCGCAGGGTTTAGAGGGCGGCAACGCGTTCGGTCAACGCCCTGAAACGCAAGGCTTATCGGCGTCCATGGAACACGCTCTAGAGCGTTGGCAGGTAAATCAGACGGGGGTCTGTGGGGTCTTGCAGAACCCGCAGACGCTGACCTGCGGACAAGGTGGCGGTTTTGCGAGGTGAAAAAATACCGTGGCGGTAGCGCTGATTGTCGATTTCGAGGATGAGCGCACGCTGCTTGACGCGGTTGATGCGCACCTTTGTCCCGACTGAGCCAACGTAGAACGCCTCCTTTTCCACCCCAGCCTTCTTGAGATGAGCGCGTCGCCGGATCTTCCGCACGATGCGAAACACGAGAAGGGCAAGAATACCTAGTTCCACCACACCAATCAGGCTGAACAGGCCACCCACCATCAGCGGCGTGTCTGATTGAAAACCACGGACCAGGCCGATGTTGAAGAACACCCCTCCATGAACGGGAAGAAACACCATCAGGAATACGTCCAGAAAAGAAACGCGGGCAAATTTGGTGTGAATGGCGCCTTTGGAGGTGACAAAGGCGCTGTCGCTTGGCTTTACGGTCGCGGAGCCGTCTTCTTTTGGATGGGAAAACGTCTCTTCGACGGCTTTGTTCCGGACCGAATGGCGGATGATATCCGTCATCCACGCGGCGGCACTGGTGCGCTGTTGCTCTGTCGGCGCGGCAGGGTCGTCCGGTGTCATCGCATGAAGCGGCAGCGTGTGTTCTTCGGGGGAGTCGATATATCCAGCCCAGGCCAAGGCCTTCGACACGCCGCCGGCGCTATTATCGGGCAGCGTGTAAACGGGCAGCTGGTCCCCGATCTCGCGCCCCTGAAGCGCTTCGTCAGGCAACCCCTTGAGTGTCACGTGTGGACCACCGGGCAGGGCGACCACCGCGTCGATGCCCCGAGATGAGGTGGCTGTGATGCTGTGAAGATCGGCGTAGGTCAGATAGCCTTCTTCTTCGAAACGCTCGTCGGTCCGATCCTGCCGCCAATGCCGCCATAGGCCTCGAAGACCGAAAAAGGCAGACCCCAGGACCATGATCGCAATGAACGCCAGATTGTCGACAAACCATCCGCCGTGGACCTGCCAAATCAGCCGGTCTCCGGCTGCGTAATCCCGGAAAAAAGCGCCAGTTTGAAAGCCCACAATCACCACGGCAACCAAAGGGGCAATCAGGAAGAGCAGGGGGAGCCACGGAAAGCCGTGCCGCATGAACAGAACTCCGTCAAAAGATGACTCGGCCCCGCCAAAAACAAAAAAGAGGCCGCCGAGGCGACCTCATTTAGCAGAAAAAACCGTGGGTTAGGAGCAGGTTTGCTGATCCATGGTCGTTCTGGTGAAGACGCCGATCCTGCACTGGGACTCATCCACCACTTCAATCCGATTGTTGCAGTTGCCCGCACCCATAAATGCCGTGTTCTCATCTGTCAGGTGAGCATGGCCGAAGGGGTAAGACCTATCCGGCTCGTCAGGGGCGTAGGCTTTGCCGCCGCCGTAGGTCGCAATGGCGCCGGACCTGGCTGATTTCTGACGCAGGTCGGTGAACATGAAGTTGCCGACGGAATCCTGGTTGTCATTCTCCAGAATGGCAACGACCTGACCATTGTAAACGCGCCCGTCTTTGGCGAACTCAACAATGGCACAACCGCCCGAACGACCCTCTGCCGACAGCCAGAAGCCGGTAATATCCTGGGCGGTGGCGGATGTCGCTGACACCAGTAGCGCCGTGGCTGCTATCATAAACTTTCGCATGCTTGTATCTCCTGAAACATAAACCGCAGGGCACGGATCATTGACCCATTTGTGGGCGTGTATCGACCATTTTATCAGGTGTTTGAACCGTAATTCGAGGCGAACACATGGTTTTGATCTTGTTTTTTGCAAAATCCAGAGGTCAGAAAGACTTCAAACGGAAGCGCGCGCGCTCGCGCAGGGGATCGAAGTGTTTGAGCACTTCGGTCAGGCTTTCGTGCCGTGCTACGCGCTTGGGTCCGTCGTAGACCACGAATTCGCGACCCTTGCCGCTTGCTGCGATTTGCTTGGCGACCACAAAGTCCGGATTCTCGTAGGCCGATCGGTAGACGGAGAACAGGGCTTGTCCGGGCAAGGCGTCGACAGCGTAGTCTTTCCAATGGCCCGCTGCGACCTGCTCTGAATATAAGGCCAGCAGACGGCCAAACTCGCTTCTGTCAAAAGACACCGCCCTGCGCGCCTTGGTACCACGCGCCTTCAACCCGTCTTTGACGGCATCCAAATGGCCGGATTTCAGCCGTTTATCGCCGTCGCGGTAGTCGTCCAGGGAAACAATGTCACTCATTCTATGGCCGGACCTCTTGCGATTTTGGTTCGTCTTTGTTCCCCAGCCTGCTCACCTTTGCAACGAGGGTGCGCATGGGTGTGCTTGCTGCTTGGTCACGAAATACGCTAAGACGAATCTCAAATTGCGCCTAGACATAAATTTTGATCACTTTGGCAGGGTCTGCGTCTTGCAGGCTCGGCTGGTTGATCGCATATGGCGCAGCAACATAGCGGTTTGGTTAAGGAATACTTCAGTGACTGATATTATTCGCGACATTGACGAGGAGATGCGGCGTGACGCGTTCATGTCCCGTGTGCGCCGTTACTCTTGGGTCTTTTTCCTGGTGGTGATCGTTGTTCTGGTTGTCGTGACCGTGGGCTACTTCTGGCAGGATCGCCAATCCAATCTGAAACAAGCCAAGGCCAGCGAACTGTCCAGCGCCGTTGCCTTGATCGAAGACGACGCGAGCGCTGCCAAAACCCAGCTCGAAGCGCTGGCGGCTGACACAACCAACGGCAACAGCATTCTGGCCAGCTTTGAAAGCGCTGAACTGAGCCTGCGTGACGGCAATGCCGCCGACGCGACCGCAGCCCTGAGCGATCTGGCGCGTGCGCGGGACGGGGATGCTTATGCTCGGGCGGCTTCGTTTTTCAGCATCTACACCGAGATCAATACCGGTGAACCGGATGTCTTGCTGACCAAGCTGGACGCACTGATCGCTGAAGATGGCCCCTTTACCGTCCTTGCGACAGAGTTCAAGGCGCAGGTGCTGATCCGGGATGGTCAACAGGACGAGGCGCTGAAAGTGCTGGAAACGCTCCTGGCGCGGGACGGTCTGGATCGTGAATTGCAAGCTCGAGCCGAAATACTGCGCGATAGCCTTGGCGCGGGGTCCTAACCCCCCTAGGGTACTATTCCGCATCGCGTAATCCACACAAACGCCGCGATTCGCGCTATTATGCGAAGATTGCCGGATCGAAGGAAACAAGGGGCTGCAACGGGATGAAGGGTCTGTTCAGTATAGGATTGCTGGCTCTGACCGTGGCGTTTGCCGGTTGTGAGATTATCGATCGTCTGAACGACGATGATCCCAGGCTCCCCGGGACACGTGTGGAGTTGTTTAGTGACCAGGATCTGGGCGTGCCTCGTTCGACCAACCCGGTCTCTATCCCCCAAGCGCAAAACCTGACTTCCTGGACCCAACCCGGTGCCACCGCGACACATGCGGTCTATCATCTGTCGCTGGCTGAGCGCCCTAAGCGCATTTGGAGCCGGTCCATTGGACGGGGCAACGGCAAGGCGTACCGGATAACTTCAACACCCATCGTCGTCGATGGCGTCATCTATGTCATGGACAGCCAGTTGCAGGTCACGGCTATGCGCTTGAGCGACGGTGCGGTTGGCTGGCGCAAGAACCTGATGCCGGCGTCGGAAAGCGACGGGGTCTTTGGCGGCGGTCTGTCCTATGCCAATGGTATTCTGCTGGCTGGAACCGGTGCCGGGCGGCTCTATGGCCTCAGCTCCCGCACGGGCAACGTGATCTGGCAGCAGCGCCTGAACGCGCCTATTCATGGCGGACCGACCGTGGATGGCAACACGGTTTTTGCCACGACCATCGACAATCATGCAGCGGCCTTTGAACTGACGAGTGGCCGAAAGCAGTGGGAGCATGAGGGGCGAGAGGGCGTGACCACCATTCTCGGTTCCACCGCCCCGGCGTCTGCTGCGGGTGTGACTTACATCGCTTACGCCAGTGGCGAGGTCTTTGCGCTGGCTTCAGATACCGGCCGTGTGCTGTGGAGCGATACGGTTGCCGGAATGACGGCGACGGCGCGCACGGGCATGTTCATTGATGACGTCGGCGGTCCACCGCTGATCGACCGCGACCGACTGATCGTTGTGGGTGGGTCCGACCGGACCGTTTCTTTTGACATCGACCGAGGCATTCAGGCGTGGGAACTGCCCTTTGGCGGCACGCAAATGGCCTGGCCTTCTGCGCAGCACTACTTCATTGCGACCGACAATGGTCGTCTGGTTGCGGTTGACCGTGATACCGGCGGGATCGCCTGGGCCCGGTCCCTGCCGAAATATGCCGATGCCTCGCGGCTCGACCGGGTTGAGTGGTTTGGTCCGGTGCTGGCCGCGAACCGGCTGATCCTGGCGTCGAGCACGGGCCTGATCATCACGATTTCGCCCTCGACCGGAAAGCTGCTGGGCCGGGTTGAGAACCGGGCCGGGTTCGTGGGTCCCCCGGTGATCGCACAGAACACTATGCTGCTGGTTTCAGAAAACGGTGATCTGGTCGCCTACAAGTAAGGGGCTGTAACGGTAGTATTTTTCTGCGTGTCGCGTACAAGGCGTGCATCATGTTTACCGTAGCTCTCATCGGCCGACCCAATGTCGGCAAATCAACCTTGTTCAACAAGCTGATCGGACGCAAGCGCGCCATCGTTCACGATGAGCCCGGCGTGACCCGTGACTGGCGGGAAGGGGAAGCCAAGATTGGCGGGACAACCTTCCGCGTTCTGGATACCGCTGGGTTGGAAGAAGCCTTCGACGACAGCCTCGCTGCCCGCATGCGTCAGCAGACTGAACAAGCCCTAGGGCAAGCTGACCTCGCGCTCTTCATGATCGACGCGCGCGTTGGCATTACCCCCACCGACGAGCATTTTTCCAAATGGTTGCGGACTGCGGGGATCGAGACCTGGGTGATTGCCAACAAATGCGAAGGTCGCGCAGGGAATGCCGGGGTTCTGGATGCCTACAGTCTGGGCCATGGCGATGTTCATCCCCTTTCCGCTGAACACGGCGACGGCTTGGGCAGCCTGTACACTGATCTGGTGCAGCGGGTCGCGGAAGCGCCGGTGGTTGAGGAGGCTGACGAGGGCCTGAACCTGAACGCCGCGCAGGAGGCTGAGGAAAACGAAGACGGTCGGTCTTACGAGATCAAGCCGAACCGTCCGCTTCATCTGGTTGTCGCAGGACGGCCCAACGTGGGCAAATCCACGCTGATCAACCGGCTGTTGGGGCAGGACCGTCTGCTGACTGGGCCTGAAGCGGGGATTACGCGGGACGCGATCGTGGTCGATCTGACGTGGAAGGACCGCGGCATAAGGCTATGGGATACAGCCGGACTGCGGCGCAAGGCGCACGTCAAAGACAAGCTCGAAACCATGTCCAACCAGGACACCTTGCGCGCCATTCGCTTCGCCGAAGTCGTGCTGCTGCTGCTGGATTCTGACGGTGTGCTGGACAGGCAGGATCTAACCATCGCCCGACAGGTTCTGGAAGAAGGCCGGGGGCTGATCATTGGGGTAAACAAGTTCGACAAGGTTGGTGACCCCAAGGCGGTCATGGGTCGGTTGAGTGACCGACTACAGACCTCTCTGGCCCAGGCAAAGGGCGTGATCACCATGCCGCTTTCAGGGTTGGAGGGCTATAACCTTGACCGCGTTCTGGACACGGCGTTTGACGCGCGGAAGACGTGGTCCACCCGGTTGTCCACGGCCTTATTGAATAAATGGCTGAGCTACCACACGGAGCGCCATCCCCCGCCGCTGGTTGCGGGTCGCCGGATCAAGCTGCGCTATGCCACGCAAGTAAAGTCGCGCCCGCCGACATTCGCCGTGTTTGGGTCTCGTGTGTCGGAGTTGCCTGGATCCTATCAGAGCTATCTGATCAACGCGCTGCGTGAAGATTTCGACCTGTGGGGCACGCCGATCCGCTTGCTGCTGCGCGCTGGTCAAAACCCCTATTCGGGCAAGAAATAACCGCTCCGCGCGGCGCGACAGCGCTTAGGCAAGGTTCCGCTTAGGCTGGCACAAAATTGCCATTGCCGAGTTGCCGCCAGCGGTCATCATCACCCGCTTGAGGCGCCCAGTCCTCGATTTCAGCGATGACGCGCGTGCCGCTGTCCATGCATTCAGCCTGCGCCAACCGAACAAAGCTGCTGGTGACGCGGTCTGGTTCCGGCAGGCTCAGCGGGTCTTCGCCGGGGTAAGCATCGGCACGCATGGTCGTTCGAATGCGGCCTGGGTCGAGGATATTGGCGCGGATCGGGGTGCCCTTGATTTCCTTGACGTAGGATTGCAGCACAAATTCCATCGCCGCCTTGGCCGCGCCATAGGGCGACCAGTAAGACCGCGGATGCAAGGCCGCGCCGCTGGATACAGCAATCAGGCGCCCAGCGTCTGAAGCCCGCAGCAGGTCGTGAAAGGCATAGAGTTGGTATTGCAGCGCAGAGAGGTTGGTGGCTTATCGAACTCGGCCGCTTCCATCTGCGCGACAGGCATCAGGGTCCCCAGCGTGCCCGCGTTCGAGACCAGCACGTCAAGCTTGCCATAGCGTTCATGCACAATGTTCGACAGCTCGATTGCAGGTTCGTTTCTAGCCGCGTCAAAGGGCACCAAGATCGCGCGATCATAGCCTTGCGAGCGTAAAGCATCATCGATGGCTTCGAGGTCGTCGCTGGTGCGTGCGGCGATGATCAGATCGGCCCCTTCAGCAGCAAAGCGCTGTGCCACTGCCGCGCCAATGCCTCGGGTCCCGCCCGTGATCAGAGCAAGGCGTCCGTCTAGCTGGCCCATAGTTATTCGTTTCCTGTGCTTGAAATCAGCGTTCCGATAGCGTCGTCGCCATCCGCCGAACGCAAGCCGCCGTTGGCTTGTAAGTCAACACCATTGCGCTGCTTTGCGCGCGGATCAGCATTTCGCATGGATTCCCATGCGTCGAGAATGCGCAGCTGCAATTCGTCGTCTTGCGTAAATGGCGCCCGCTCTGCTGCGCTGAGCAGGGAGAGCGAGACGACGTGGACGTAGGGCAGCAGCCGGGAATTGTTGACGTTGGGGTGGTCTACCTCCGGCTGCCAGGTCAGCACCGCCGCGATCCATGCAATCCCGGCAATGACCCCGCCCAGGGCAAACCCGAAAAACAGGCCCGTGAGGTGATCCAAAAACTTGAAGATCCTCGATCGAACCAGCCTGAACAGCGGAATTGTCAGGATCGAAGCCAGAATAAAGGACCCGACAAACAGCAGTCCGCCCGCAACCACTTTGGCGATGGTTTCACTGTCTACCCAGCCCTTGGTAAACTGCTCATAGACCCAGCCATTGTACGTCAGCGCGACATACAGACCCACGCCAAAGCACACCATCAGCAGCAGCTGACGAATGAAACCCCACATGAAGGAGTAGAGGCTCGTCACGGCAATGACGAATATGATCGCGATATCGACCCAGTTCATAAGCGCTCTGACGTTGTCGGTTTGATCAATCTGTTAAATTAGTAGCGCAAAGAAGCCTCCAATGAAAACAGGACTTATTCAGGGCGTGCCTTTGCAGGGGCGAAAGTGTCGAATTTTTTGAGAGGGCAAGAGGGAGAGCCGTGATTTAGGCACTTTCCGATTTGCGGCGAGACACGCCGAGGAAGGTTGTCAGATCGGTGACGTGCTGGGTGTGATGTTCGTTCAGGGCTGAGCGGACGCGTTTGGTTTTGCCGCGCGCCGGTGGAAAGGGGGCGACCACGCTGTCAAAGCCGAGCTTTTCCGCTTCTTTGAGCCGCTGGGGCGTCAGGGGTACGGGTCGCACTTCCCCAGTCAGTCCGATCTCGCCAAACAGCACCGTGTCGCCAGGGACAGGTTGCTTGGCGATAGAGGAAATCAGAGCCGCCGCCACCGCCAGATCTGCTGCCGGCTCGGACAGGCGCAGCCCGCCCGCGACGTTCAGAAACACGTCCTGTGAGGCAAAGTTGATCCCGCACCGGCTTTCCAAGACCGCCAGCACCATGGCGAGCCGCCCGGTGTCCCAGCCAACAACGGTGCGCCTGGGTGTGCCGAGCGGAGACGGGTTCACCAGGGCCTGTATTTCAACCAGCACGGGCCGCGAGCCTTCGATGCCTGCGAAGACAGCCGTACCGCTGGGTGCGGCGCCGTTGCCTTCTCCGCGCTGTCCGAGGAACAGGCTGCTGGGGTTGGTCACTGCGGCGAGGCCATCGCCCGCCATCTCGTAGACGCCAATTTCGTCAGCAGGCCCGAAGCGGTTCTTGATGGCGCGCAGGATGCGAAAGGGGTGGCCGCGTTCGCCTTCGAAGTGCAGAACGGCATCGACCATGTGCTCGACCACTTTGGGGCCAGCAATGGAGCCTTCTTTGGTGACGTGTCCCACGAGGATCAGTGCGGTTCCCCGGCGCTTGGCCAGGCCGATGAGTTCCTGTGCCGAACCGCGCACCTGCGCCACGGTTCCGGGCGCGGATTCCAGCGTGTCGAGGTACATGGTCTGAATCGAGTCAATGATCAGCAGGTCTGGCGCATTCGGGCCGTCAAACGTGGTCAGAATATCGCGCACTGCGGTGCCCGAGGCGAGTTGAACGGGTGAATCGGCAGCCTCAAGCCGTTCCGCACGCAGGCGTACCTGGTCCACAGATTCTTCGCCGCTGACATAGGCTACGCTGACCGGCTCGCGGCCCGTATTGCGCCGCGCAAGCTTGGCGGCGGTTTGCAACAACAGCGTGGATTTACCAATCCCCGGATCGCCCCCGATGAGCAGCGCTGACCCCGGCACCAGACCGCCACCGGTTACCCGATCCAGCTCGGCGTCGCCTGTCTGCAGGCGCGGTGGTGGGTCGGCCGCTCCGGTCAGTTCCACCAGATTGAGCGAGGTGCCGCCGCCCAACCCGGCGGAGCGGCCGCCCTTCTTGCCTAGACCGCCTGGCGTGCCGCTTGCGACGGCTTCTTCAACCAGCGAGTTCCACGCATCGCATTGCTCACACTTCCCTGCCCAGCGAGAGGAAACGGCGCCGCATTCCTGGCAGACGTATTGGGAGCGGGGTCGGGCCATTTAGTCGCGTCCTGTCAAAAAGGCTTGCAGCGGGGCAAAGTCACTCTGGTCCAAATCGGCAACCGCACCGGTCCAACTGATTGTGCCATCGTGCAGGAATGCGACGCGCTGACAGACTTTGCGGACGGAGGCGATGTCGTGGGTGATCATGACGGCCGCAGCACCCGTGCGCGCTACCGTATCGGCCATGAGCTTGTCGATCAGGCCGGCAGAAATCGGATCCAGCCCAGTTGTTGGTTCATCGAAGAACAGGATCTCCGGCTCAGCGGCCAAAGCGCGGGCCAGCCCGGCGCGCTTTTGCTGCCCGCCAGAGAGGTCGGCCGGGCGGCGGTCAGCCAGTGTCGGCTCCAGTCCGACAGCGTCCAGCATGGTCAGCGCCCGCTCCCGCGCCACCTTCTGGCCCACGCCCTCAGCCTGGGTCAGCCGAAAGGCGATGTTCTCCCAAACCGACAGGGAGTCGAACAGAGCCGCCCCCTGAAACAGCATACCGATCCGCGCGCGTGCCGCTGCGGCGTCCCGGCCGGTGGCGGATCGTAGCTCGACCTCACCCAAATGAATGGTTCCTGCCTGCGACGGTAGCAGCCCGAGGATGGCCTTCAGGGTGACTGATTTTCCCGTCCCGGAGCCGCCCAGTAACGCAAGCGTCTCACCGGGCGCAACATCGAAGCCCAGATCCTCAATGATCAGCTTTCCGCCCAGCGTGACGCTGAGCTCTTGAACGTGGAGGATGGGATCTAGAGTCGTCTTGCTCATCACACAATCCCGAACAGCAGGGCCGTGAGCAGGAAGTTGGAGGCAAGGATGGCAATGGCGCTGGAAACCACAGCCGATGTCGTCGCCCGTCCCACCCCTTCCGCGCCTGCCGAGGCCGTAAATCCATGGTAGCAGCCCATGACGGCAATCAAATAGCCGAACACCGCCGCCTTGATCAGCCCGCTGCCCAGATCACCGCCGGTCAGAAACCGCATGACGTTGCTGACAAACAGCGGCCCGTCAAAGCCAAGCTGGCCTACAGCGACCAGATAACCGCCCAGAATACCGATGACATCTGCCGCCAGTACCAGCAGGGGTAGGGACAGTGTGGCTGCAAGGATGCGCGGCGCGACCAGGTAGCGCATGGGATCAACGCGCAGCGTGCTCAGCGCGTCGATTTGTTCGGTGACGCGCATCGCGCCCAGTTCGGCAGCCATGGCTGCGCCCATCCGCCCTGACACCATCAAACCGGCCAGCACGGGGCCGAGTTCGCGGGCAATCGACAGCGCCACAACCTGCGGCACAGCGGCTTCTGCGCTGAAGCGTTCGAAGCCGGTGTAGGACTGCAGCGCCAGCACCATGCCGGTGAACAAGGCTGTCAGACCGACAACCGGCAGAGAGAAATAGAAGAATTCAGCGACTTGCCCGAAGAATACGCGCGGGTAAAACGGCGGTGCAGCGATGCGCCACGTGGCTTGGAGCGCAAAAAGCGTGCGCGCGCCGACCCCGGCCACCAAAGCCAACAGCCCTGCGCCAATTCTCGCCAATCCATTTAAGATCCAGGTTACGCTGGTTCCCACTCGCCCTCTTTCCTTCGTTCTCAGCCTTATGCGCTGAGATACGCCCTTTTTGCGCGTCGGGAAAGGCTGGTCAGGATTTCATAGTTGATGGTGTTCGCCCCCTCTGCGAACCGCTCAAGGGTCAAGTCACCCCCGATCACGTCCACCATGGATCCAACGCGCCGCGCGCTGGCGGGGACATCGGTCAGGTCGATCACGGTCGTGTCCATGGAGACCCGCCCCACCTGCTGACACAGCGTTTCTCCCAGCCGGACCGACAGCCGATCGGACGCTGTCCGGGGCCATCCGTCTGCATAACCCAAGGCGATCACGCCCAAATGCGTCCGCCGTTGCGCGACCCAGGTGCCGCCGTAACCCACCGGCGCCCCCGCTTCGACTGTACGCACCTGGATCAGCGGGGCGTGGAGCTGAACGGCCGGGGTCATGGGGTTTTGCGGTGCTGAAGGGGTTGGATTGGCGCCATAGAGCGCCAAGCCGGGCCGTCCGAGCCCAATATCGACAAAGTCCGACCCCAGAAAGTGCCCGGAGCTGTTAATGAAACAGGGGGTGAAGAGGCGATTTCCGGCTCTGGTCATCGCTGCCTGAAAGGCCGTCAGTTGAGCCTTGTTGCTCGGATTTTCGGGTTCTTCCGCGCTCGCCAAATGCGACATCAGCATCGCCGATTGTGCGCCCATCCAGGTCGATGACGATACCGCTTCAACCAACTCCTCCGGCAGAACACCCAGCCGGTTCATACCCGTATCGACGTGGATGACAGCTTCGTCTTGGCCGGCCCAGGCCCTGACCTGCTCCAGCGTGTTCAAAACGGGGGTTAGATTGTGCTGCTTAAAGGCACTGACAGACGAAAGCCCCTCCAACACGCCAATCCATATCCCTTCGCCCAAGCTCTCCCGCAAGCTACGGCCTTCGTCCAGTGTCGCGACAAAGAACCGCTTGGCGCCGGCGGTATGGAGGGCGCGGGCACAGGGTTCCATGCCAAGCCCATAGGCATCGGCCTTGATCACCGCAGCCGACCCGAGCCGGCTTAGGCCGTTGAGGTGCCGCCAGTTGGCGGCGATGGCTGTCAAATCGATGGTGAGAAGCGGTTGGTGGCTATTGTTCATCGGTCGCGTGCGGCAGGTGTTGGGTCTTTGGGAGCCAGTGGCGGCCCTGGTTAGCGTTTGTACGGGACCGGACCGATAAAGCAAAGCTGCTCGGGAAAGTCCCACTCGACGAACACACCATTCCAGATGTCGGCAAACCCCTCACCCGAACCCGCTGCCCGGTCCAGTTCTCCGGCGAGGGCCAGAGCCTTCGAACCATCGTCAGGGGCTTGCCTTGCAGCGATACGGTGAAATCGCTGCGGTAGTCGCCACCGAAGTTAATGAACCACCGCTGTCGCCCTTGGAACAGGGCTTCAACTGTGCCTTCCACGATCACAAAGGCCGTTGGCACCGTCTCCAACCCCTCCAAAGCCGCCGCATCCAGCGGTGCAGGATGGTTGGCAGGCAAGGGGTCGCACTGGCTGGGGAAGCGGTGTTCGTCCTGCCACGCCAAAGGCCCGAATTGCGCCTCCAGCGCCGAGCGCAGCTCAGAACCTGTCTGCGCCTGTGCTGCTGCGGCTAGCCAGAGACCGCTACAAAACGCTAGGGTGGTTGTAACAAACCCAAGGGGATGGAAAGCGGTGAACGAAAACGCGAACACAGAGCGCACTCTCTATCTGGTTGATGGATCAGCTTATATCTTTCGTGCATACCACGCTTTGCCGCCGCTGACGCGATCCGATGGCACGCCTGTCGGGGCTGTGCGCGGGTTTATGACCATGATGCTGCGGCTGGTCGAGGATCACGCGCGGGACTACTTCGCAGTGATTTTCGACGCCAAGGGCGAAACCTTCCGTCACAAAATCTACGATCAGTACAAAGCCAACCGCGACGCTCCGCCCGAAGACCTGCTCCCCCAGTTCCCGCTGGTCCGCGACGCGACGCGTGCGCTCAATCTCTCCTGCATCGAACGGGGAGGTTTTGAGGCCGATGATATCATCGCCACCTACGCCAAACTCGGCGCCGAAGCCGGTTTGGACGTGGTGGTCGTTTCCTCCGACAAGGACTTGATGCAGCTTGTGAACGACCGCGTGTGCATGCTCGATCCTATGAAGCAAAAAACCTTGCGCCGCGATGAAGTGGTGGAGAAATTCGGTGTTGGCCCGGAGCGGGTTGTGGACGTGCAGTCGCTGGCAGGCGACAGCGTTGACAACGTGCCGGGCGTTCCCGGCATTGGCATCAAAACGGCGGCTTTGCTGATCAACGAATACGGCGACCTCGATACACTGCTGGCGCGGGCTGGTGAGATCAAGCAGACCAAGCGCCGGGAAAACCTGATCGAATTTGCCGACATGGCGCGGGTTTCGAGGGATTTGGTGCGGCTGGATACAGCGGTTCCCGACCTGCCGGACCTCGAAGAGCTGCGCCACGAAGTTCACGATGAAGCCACGCTGCAGAGCTTCCTTGAAGTGATGGAATTCAAGTCCATTGCCCAGAAGATGGGAATGAAGGTCGAGGCGCAAAGCGTGGTTGAAGCCCCCGCCGACCAGCCTGAGGTGCCGATTTCCGAGAACAAATATGAGCTTGTGACCACGCTGGATGCTCTGGACCGATGGATCGAGCGTGCAGCCACGGCTCGTTTAGTCGCCTTTGATACCGAAACGACCTCTTTAGACCAGCAGCAGGCCGAGTTGGTTGGTGTGTCGCTGTGCATCGAGCCCGGGGAGGCCTGCTACATCCCGCTGACGCACAAGGCCAGCGATCTGATCAGTGAAACGCCCGTGCAAATTCCCACGGCTGACGCGATTGCACGCCTCAAACCCATGCTGGAAAGCCCGGCCATTCTCAAGGTCGCACACAATGCCAAGTATGACGCTGCCGTGCTGATGCATTCCGGTATTCGGGTCGGTCCGGTGGATGACACCATGCTGCTCCGCTTTGTGCTCGATGGCGGCAAGCATCATCATGGACTGGATGAGCTATCATCGCGCATGCTGGGCCACCAAACCATCGCCTTCAAAGAAGTCGCTGGCGTCGGCAAGGCGCAAGTCACGTTTGATTACGTTACGCTCGACAAAGCTCTGGACTACGCCGCTGAAGACGCCGACATCGCTATGCGTTTGTACCGCCGTTTGAAGACCCGCTTGGTGCCGGAAAAGATGGCCACACTGTATGAAACCATGGAACGGCCCCTGATCGGGATTTTGGTCGATATGGAGCGGGAGGGGATCAAGGTCGATCCGCGCCTGCTCTCGCGCATGTCGTCAGAGTTCAGTCAGGACAGCGCGCGGCTGGAGGATGAGATTTACCAGCTTGCCGGGGAAACCTTCAACGTTGGCTCACCCAAGCAAATGGGGGAGATCCTGTTCGGTAAATTGGGCCTTCCCGGTGGTAAGAAAACCGGCAAGACCGGCGCCTACTCCACCGGCGCGGACGTGCTTGAAGGATTGGCGGCGCAGGGCCATGATCTGCCTGCGCGCATCCTTGACTGGCGGCAGGTGAACAAGCTCAAGTCCACCTATACCGACGCTCTGCAGACCCAGATCAACCCGCACACAAAGCGGGTCCACACCTCCTACGCCATGACTGGCGCCCAGACCGGGCGGCTGTCGTCCACCGACCCCAACCTGCAAAACATCCCAGTGCGTACGGAGGCTGGGCGTAAGATCCGTTCGGCCTTTATCGCTGAACCGGGCTGCAAGCTGGTTTCAATCGACTATTCGCAGATCGAGCTGCGACTGACCGCGCATATGGCCGAGGAAGAAACCCTGCGGCAGGCCTTCCGCGATGGTCTCGACATCCATGCCATGACCGCCAGTCAGGTTTTTGGCGTGCCGATTGAGGGTATGGACCCGATGGTTCGGCGCAACGCCAAGGCCATTAACTTTGGCATCATCTACGGTATTTCGGCTTTTGGGCTTGCCAACAACCTCGGCATATCCAACGGCGCAGCCAAGGACTTCATCGACCAGTATTTCCAGCGGTTCCCCGGTATTCGCGAGTACATGGAACGGGCAAAGTTGTTTGGCCGCGATAATGGCTTTGTGCAGACCCTGTTCGGGCGGAAAATCCACCTCTCCGGGATTGCCGACAAGAACTTTGCCAAGCGGGGTTTTGCGGAACGACAGGCCATCAACGCCCCGATCCAAGGCACGGCGGCAGACATCATCAAGCGCGCCATGCTGCGGATGCCACAAGCCCTGACCGAGGCTGGCTTAAAGGGTAAAATGCTGTTGCAGGTGCACGATGAGTTGATCTTTGAGGCACCAGAGGCCGAGGCGGACCGGCTGGTTTCCGTCGCGCGCAGTGTCATGGAGAACGCTTGCGACCCCGTGATCGAGCTGGCCGTGCCGCTCGTCGCTGATGCCGGGGTTGCAGACAACTGGATGGAAGCGCACTAGCGCCCTTGCTCAGATATGCAGGGGCTCAACGGAAGGAAACCTGACATGGCCGAAAATAGAGGTTCTGTTCACAAGAATCAGGCTTATGCCATCAACGACGTGGAAGGCACACGCAAGCTCTACGCCGGCTGGGCCGATACCTATGACAGCGATACGACCGAGGGCATGGGCTACGTCGCCCACCAGGTCGTCGCCGACCTGTCGGCGGAGTTTCTGGATAAGGGAACACCGGTGCTGGATCTGGCCTGTGGCACCGGCATGCTGGGGAGCGCCTTGCAAGAGCTCGGTTTTTCGATCATCGACGGACTGGACCTCAGCCCGGAGATGCTGGCCAAGGCCCGGGAACTGGGGGTGTACCGGACCCTGGGCGAGCTGGATATGACCCAGCCCTATACCATCGAAGGGGGCAGCGTCGAGGCGCTCACCTGCTGCGGCATCTTTGGGCCGTCGGTGATCGGGCCGGAGCATCTGGTTCATCTTGCCCCACCGATGAAGTCCGGGGCGCGAGCGGTGATTTCGATCAATGGAAAGGGCTATGAAGAGCGCCCGTTCGAAGACGCGCTGGAAGCCCTGTTCGACGACGGCCTGTTCCGTGAGATTTATCGCGGCTTCAACGACTACCTGCCTAAGGAAGGCATCGATGCGCTCTACGTGGTCTTGGAGCGCTTTTAGGGTGAAAGCACCAGCGAGACCACAAATCCAGCCAAAGCCACTCCCATCAAGCGGTTAAACCACACGATGCGCTGACCTACATTCAACCAGTCCCGCATCAGAGCGCCTGCGACCAGCCAGGCTGTATTAAAAATCGAGGTGGTTGCCATGATGATAAGGGCGGCCGTCAGGGCGCCGCGCAGGTCGATGGTCTCCGTCACCATGACGCTGGAGGTTACGGTTACGGCCATAGACCAGACCTTGGGATTGACCCACTGGAATCCAGCCATTTTGATAAAGCCGATGGGGTCGCTGGCTTGGGCCGTGGCGAGGGTTCTGGTCGTTGCCACCTGCCAGGCGAGGTAGAGTAGGTAGGCTGAACCGGCTATTTTCAGGATGGTTTTGATCAGAGGCACCGCCTGAAAGACAGGCCCAAGCCCCAGACCAACACAGAGCACCAGCACCGGAAAACCCACCACAATCCCCAGCAACATGGGCAAAGACCTACGAAAACCGTGCTGGACCCCCGAAGCTGCGAGCAGGAGGTTGTTCGGTCCTGGTGTCACGGTCAGCAGCGACATGGTGACAAAGACAATCAGCAGTTCAGTCATGGCTTCCCTTGCACGCAGGTTCCGGCGGTGGAGACTGCGAGACAGGACCACGACTGGCATCCGCGCACCAGAGCAAAAGGACCGCTCCGAAACAGCAAACGGGCCTCCCGTCCTCGCCGCAGCGAAAACAGGAGGCCAGCGTTTGGTTAATAAAAAGGGGAACGGAGGTACCGTTCGGCTGGCGGCTCAAACCGCCAGCACGCGCCAATACATTGGGTGCTGGGCATCACTCAAAAAAAGGCTGGCATCTCCGTTCCCTGCTTCAAGATCTGGTCAGCAAGGAACGAGCGGTTGCTGACCGGATGGCTAGAACTTCGCGATTGCGTTGACGAACACACCTTGCTTGTCGAACGAAACGTTCGTCAGGTTGTCGTCAAAGGAACCAAAGTTATAGCCACCACCAATCTTGAAGTTGTCCCCAAGGTGTCGGTATACCGCCGCAAGTGCGCCGAAGCGGGTGGCACTTTCGCCAGAGTTGCCGACGTTGCCCTGCCACATCACGCGGCCTTCGAGCAAAGCGTCCCAATTCTTGACGACGTGCCAGTCGACGCGGCCAACCACAAGGTGGATGTTGGAGCCGTACCAATCGGCACAGGACCGACAGGACGTCACCTCGCCTACTTTCACACCGTATTTCGCACCAACGTCGAAGTTGTTCGAAATCTGGTAGATCGCATCGGCTTCACCGACCAGAGAGCGCTGACGATAGCTGGCAACGCCACCGCCGGTTTCTTCTGCAGTATCAGCCTGAGTCCGCGTTGGCAGATCATAGAGTGAGGTTGCGCGAACCAGGAAGTTCAGGCGGTCGTTGTCGATCGGGCGGTAGGCCGCACCAATCGACGCTTCGAGGAAGTTTCCATCTTCGAAGTTGCCGTTAAACTCCGAGAACACAGCCGCCGCGTTGGCCACCAGACGCCAGCTCGGCGAAACCTTCGCTGAGGCGTTGCCTTTGAGCGCGTATGTAGAACGCGTGTCATTGGAACCGTTTTCGTCCGTGTCGGCTGAGCTTTCCTCCCAGCGGTATTCACCCACGCCGCCAAAGGACAGGCCGTCCTTGTTGTACTGCGCTCGCAGAGTTGCCGCTCGACGGTTGAGGAACGGATTGTCTTCCCCCGCGTCGGCAAACTGGTTTTCGCGCACTTGACCGGCTTCTCCCGTCACACCGAAAGTGACAGCCTTGCTCATGGCATAGTCCACCCCAAAAGCGTGCTGCAAGGTGTTCACCGACGTACCAGCGTGCGAAATGCGCTCGCTGACATGGAACTTCACGCCGTTATTGAAGCGTGCATTGGCGCCGAAGTTCATCGTACCGCCTAGCTGCCCCTGTCCGGTTCCTGCATTGGTCTGGTTGGTCAGTTCATAGGCTGCATTCAGGCGAATGTAGTCATTGACGGTGACGTCTGTACCGACCGACGCGAACAGATTGTCCGACGCCGTGCTTTCACCGCCTGTGTCGAAATTGGTGCCAACCTGGGCGTTCAGGCCAATATTTTCGGTGATCTGTGCCGATCCACGGAAGCCCACTTTGCCTTTGTTGACGTCGCTGGCGTTCTGCAGGTCGTACTGGCCGAACAAGCCAGCGCTGTAGTCGCCAAATGTTGCGCCGATATCGCCGCCCAAGGTGGTGGACTGCGCCGTCTGTACACCGGACGCCTCAGCGTCAGAGTATCCCAGACCCACGCCGGCCTTGATATTGCCAAAGCGGAACTTGGCATCAACGTTGGCGCGGCGATCCTGCACGTCATCAGTCATGTTATTGGTCTGATCATAGCGGGCCGACAGACTAACCGGTCCCATCGGCGCGGAGACAGAGCCGCCAAACTGGTTGATGTCATCGGCTGTGTAGGAACCCGATCCGGCAAAACCAGCATTTCGATGTTGGAAATAACCGGTCGCACGACCATTGAAGTCAACCCCAAGATCAGCAGCAGCAACCGAGGCTTCCAGCCGATAGCCGAGCTCGCCTTGCAACCCATTGTTCGGGTTTACCAGGATTTCGACATCATCACCGACTTGCGTGCCCGACGATAGATCGGCTGCTTCAACGGTATCATCGATGGAAGCATCCCAACCGGCAAAGTCGCCAATCAGCTCAATATCATTGCCCGTCAACGTGAAATCCGTGCCCTCGGTCAGGGTCTGACTGCCGCTTTCTTCTCCGCTGACAGGGTGCCGCGAAACAAGGGTAACAGTCAGGTCTTCGAGGTTGGTCAGATCCCCCACGATGGCAAGCGTGCCGCCCGTTGGGATCAGCGTCTGAAGCGCTGCCGGGGAGGTGTTTTCGTTGACAAAATAACCACCATCCAACGACCCGTATGAGACGTAGGGATCGCCGTTGGATTGGGCAATTTCACCTCGGATATAGGTGGAGCCGCCCAGGGAAACTGTCGCGTCCGCTTGCAGAAGTTGCTTGTCGATCAGGCCCCGCTGGTCGCGCATCGCCGTGGCACCAAGATTGACGTATTTGCCCAACCATGCCGAGGCACGTGCACCATAGAACAGGTCGGAAAAGTCTGCGCCTAGGGGCGAGTACTCGTACTCCGAGACAAGGTAGACCTCGTCACCGGCTGATGCGGTCCCGTAGGTAACAAGAAAGCCGTCGTCTGCGGTTGATGGCAGAGGTTCGAACAGGATGACCCGACCCTGAATGTAGTCGATGTCATAGTCTTCACCGTAGACCAGCTCGCGCCGCTCTTTGACCATGTTGTTGAACGGATCGCGGACTTCAACGCTCAGGCGTTCGCCGCCTACGGTCAGATCCTGGTAGGACAGGAAGTAAACCGAGTTGCCGGTCCCGCGGAAATCATCGCGGTGCGGCACCGTCCCCTGCTGGGCACCAAAGGCGTCCAAAGATAGGTAAGCATCGCCGTTATCATTCGCTTGCTCGGTGCGGAACTTAAGCTGCGCGCCGTAGAGGGAGCGATTGATCTGTGCGAAGTCTGTGCCTGAGATATTTGTGGAGAAATTACCCCACAGAACGTGGCTGTTGCCCCGTTCCACTTTAGCATAGAACTTCCCTTGCGACGGGGTCTCGTCCTTGATCGAGGAATCGTCACCAAAGGTCGTGTAGGTCCGGTTGTCGTCGATACGCTCAACCAGCGAGGACGCGTCCTTGTCCAGCAGGTTGGTGAAAATATCCTGAACGGAAGCTTCACCGGTATCGGCTTGCGCGGTGACGAAGACATCACCCATGACCTTGCCCTTTAGGAAACCGGCCAAACGGGCGTTGGTAAAGACGTTTTCACCAAAACCACCGTTCTCTCCGACCAGTTCCGTCGGACCGGAAACCGATGAGGTTCCGACTGTAAGATCACCCAGTGCGACATAGAAAAAGTCGCTGTCCGGGATGTACAGGTTACGCTGGAACTCTAAGCCGCGCTTGTTGTTGTCGAGCACAGCGATGGTCACATTGTGCGAACCTGCGGGTAACACCTGCTCAGTGACGAACTTGCCCTGCCCATCAACTGGCACTGGCAGGCCCAGCACATAAACCGTGCTGTTGGCTGGGACATTCTCGCCGAAGACAGTCACGGTACCGCCGCCCACAGCGATATTTGACTGAGCCAGTGAGTTTCGTCCGTATCCAGCTTGTTGCACGGGAGGGTTATCCTCCTGGCCGTGATCATCGGCGAACAGCTTGAGCTGATGTGCGCGAGTCTCATCGAAGCGGTTGTCTTTGTTGTAGATACGCAAGACGTATTTCAGGTCCGTCTCTGTATCGTCCGGAATCTTCCAACCCACCGATCGACCTGCTGGAATATCGAGGACTTTAAGGGGTTGGCCGTCCCGCGCTGCTGAGGCTGCAAAAATGCGAACTTCAGCGCGTTCAATGAAGGCACCGTAGTTCCAGTAAGGCGTGAAAACCACTTCCTCACCAACTTTGGCACCCGCCTTGTTCGACTGGATATTTGCTGACTTATCAAGCTTAAGGCCGTCAAAGGTCAACTGCACATCCATGCGATCCAAGGCAACATCAACGGTGCGCTGATCATCTTCGGCCGTGCCCAACGAGCCGTCGATCGGTACACCGTCAACAGAAATAAGGAATGGAACTCCATTCGGAATGTCACGGCCACCGTCTGGTGCCGCTTGCTCCGCATTGGGTGCTAAAGGGGACAAATTAATCCCGTTCTGCGCACCGGCAGCGGACGCATAGGCCAAAAGGCCTACCGAGAGCAACGCACTGGTTGACACCAGCCGCACTCTGCGGGTCCAATAATTAGACACAATCATTACTCGTTCCTCGCCGCTATATTGCGACTTAATGATTTTTATTGCTTAGGATAGCTTGCGAGGTCGCAGCATAATTGTGCCCCTCGTTGCCATCTCTTTTGGCTTAGAATCGAAGGTCATGGCGCAATGGGTGTGCCATCTTCTTGCTGCTGAGTTCTTTTGTTGGAAATTCTTAGGCAATAGAGATGAAAGTTAGTTTGCAGTGCGGCAGGCTAGTGGTTCGTCCGGCAAAATCTGAAAATTAGAGAATATTCATGATATCTCATAAAAGTACGTTACTGGAGACTGAAAGCGCTTTTGATGTTTTGGCGCGCGCGCAGACCCTAATTTCAAACGGGCGGCGCATAATTAATCTTGGTATCGGACAACCCGACTTTAAAACCTCACCGCATATTGTTGAGGCCGCAATTAAGGCTCTCAAAGACGGCCACCATGGATATACGCCAGCGCCGGGTTTACCGGACCTAAAAGAAAGCCTGGTGCAGTACTACGACAGGCATTTTGGCCAGGCGGTTGACCCCGCGAATATTCTGGTGGTGCCGGGTGGGAAAGTGACCATGGCCTTTGCAATGATGCTGTTGGGTGAGGCGGGCCGGGATATTCTTTACCCCGATCCCGGTTTTCCGATTTACCGCTCCATGGCAGCCTATAGCGGTGCAAGGGCTGTACCTTATGCCGTACACGAGGATTTGGGCTTTAGCTTCAAGGCCTCTGAAATTCTGAGCAAAGTCACACCGGACACGCGCCTGATCATCCTCAATAGCCCCGGCAATCCCACCGGTGGGTCTAATCTCGAATCAGAAGTGTGTGAGTTGGTCGCTGGGCTGGACCGCTTTCCCCAGTGTGCCGTGTTGTCGGACGAAATCTATTCTCGCCTGCATTTTGACGGGGCTCAGCACCAAACATTGCTGCAGTTCGAAGGGCTGCGTGATCGGCTTATCGTGCTCGACGGGTGGTCAAAGACCTATGCCATGACTGGCTGGCGATTGGGTTGGGGTATCTGGCCGGCGTCGATGATCGGCCCGGCAACGAAGCTGGCGATCAACATCCACAGCTGCGTCAACGCACCTGCGCAATTTGCCGCTCAAGCAGCATTGGATGGTCCGCAAGATGCTGTCGATGAGATGCGTCAGGCGTTTCAGGACCGCCGGGATCTGGTTCATGGCCGTTTGAACGCCATGCCAGGTATCAGTGCCGCCAAACCCAAGGGCGCGTTCTATGCCTTCCCTAACATCAGCGCGCTGGGGCGGTCATCGAAGGACGTGCAGGACACGTGGCTGCAGGAGTTGGGCATTGCAACCATAGCCGGGACGTCCTTCGGCGACGCAGGCGCTGATTACATCCGCCTGTCGTTCGCCAACTCGTTGGACAACATCACCGAAGCGCTAGACCTGATCGAAGCCTGGATTAAAGAGCTTTGATGCGGCCTGCGGCACGGCCCTGGGGCCGGTCGGTCAGCTGAACATTGAAACGATCACCAGGGCGGGGCGGGTCTAGATCCGCTTGCGCCAGAGCTCTGCTGTCAAAGAAGACATCCTGGGTCGTATTGGCGTCGCTGGTCACAACGGCAAAGCCGTAACCTTTGGCAAAGTTGAAGAACTTAACCTCGGCTTCGACCCACTCAACACTATTGAGTTCGTCGTTTTCGCCCTCGATCTCTTCGATGTTGAGCAGTTCAGAGACAACGAGGCCCTTGGGCCCTTCTTCGAGCAGGACTTCAACGCGCGTCCCCTCCTGAAGCCAGCGTTTACCGCGTTTGGCCAGGACGCTCGCATGCAAGAGCGCGTCTGCCTTTGTTTCACTGGGGGTTACAAAACCGAACCCTTTAGTCGGGTTAAACCATTTAACGACTGCTGGCATTCCTGCCGATTGATCGGGGATCATTGATCTACTACTCCAAAGCCACGTAATTACTATGGCTTTGGATTGTTACGACTGTAGTGAGCTGACTTTGACTGCTTCTAAAAACCGCAGTTCCTTCATGCAATGAGCAAAATATAGGCAGAGAAGGCTGTTGAAACATAGAACAAAAACGGTCCATACTCACATTATGGCAGATATCGAGCATGAGAGACCGTCAGATGGTCCGAGTCAGCCCAAAGTTGGTTTGGGGTTGGGGTATGGTATTTCGAGGGTGGATATCACCTCTCGCATATTACGTGGTGTAATTGGCCATTTTCATGCGTTGGGATGGTCAGTTCTTCCAGAATTCACCATACCAAACGGAAGAAGAGTCGATGTAATGGCGCTGTCGACTAAGGGTCAATTTTGGGCAATCGAGATCAAATCCTGCCTCGATGACTACCGCGTCGATCAGAAATGGCACGAATATTTAGGTTTTT
>JACLAC010004120.1_pt1 | contig 23437 bp, 20 predicted proteins | sample 8027881 | NCBI WGS metagenome assembly JACLAC01 (sample SAMN15725517, study PRJNA655200) | protist metagenome | isolation source: fluorescence activated cell sorting (FACS) single amplified genomes of... | place: Spain: Blaines Bay Microbial Observatory, Mediterranean Sea | collected 2016-01-19 | reverse complement strand
GGAGTTGCCTCAGGTTTTTGGATGAATGGCGGTGGCAGGTCTAGTGTAACTATCAATGTCAATGCTGACGGAAGAATTAACTTAATCGAAGGATCCACTGATATTGGAGGAACACGAGCATCAATTGCTATGCAAGCAGCCGAAGTACTAGGCCTATCTTCAGAAGATATTATGCCAGCTGTGGTTGATACGGATTCGGTTGGTTATACAGGTGTCACTGGCGGAAGCCGTACAACTTTCGCTACAGGTATCGCCGCTATCAATGCAGCGGAGAATATCAGAACCCAAATGATCGGAGTTGTTGCCAATCACTGGGAACTTAAACCTTCTGATGTAAAGTTCAAAGATGGCACATTTCTAGCACAGAAAAATGGTGAAGAGCTACAAATGACCTTCAAGGAAGTAGCAGCAGTTGCAGGAGGTCCGTTAGTAGGATCAGTAACTGCAAGTCCAGGTGGAGCGGGTAACGGTTTCGCAACTCATATCGTTGACCTTGAAGTTGATTCAGAAACAGGCAAAGTCGATATTTTGCGCTACACTGCCATTCAAGATGTTGGACGGGCAATCCACCCAAGTTATGCTGAAGGACAAGTTGAAGGCGGAGTCGCCCAAGGAGTTGGTTGGGCTCTTAGTGAAGGATACTTATATAACGATGAGGGTCACATGACAAACGCGAGTTTTCTAGATTACCGAATGCCAACTAGTTATGACCTGCCAAGTATTGAAACTGTACTGGTTGAAGTACCGAATCCAGGCCACCCATACGGTGTCAGAGGGGCGGGTGAAGTTCCTCTCGTTCCACCACTGGCTGCTATCGCCAATGCGGTCTCACGAGCTATAGGCGTTCGAATGACAGAATTACCCATGTCTCCTGACCGAGTACTCGAAGCCATGGGGAGTATCTAAAAAATGGCACTGGTATCTGTTCCTTCTCTTATGCAAGATCTAACCGCAGGCCAAGACCAAGTAAATATTGAAGGCGAAACGATCCGAGAAATTATCCTCAATTTTGACAAAGTTTTTCCTGGCGTTAAAGATAGGCTTTGTGATGGGGATCGAATCAAACCATTTATCGCTGTTTACATCGGAAGTGAGCTTTCACAAGCAGGTATGCGTGAGCTAGTAAGCCCAGATTCAGAAATCCATTTTGTTCCAGCCATTAGCGGTGGCTAACGAACAAACGCTAAACGCAAACTAAGCTCCAAAATACAACTTGCATAAGGGAATCAATGGCCTACACCGGACTTGCTGATTTTGTTGAAACGTTGGATCAAGCAGGTGAGCTTCTTCGCATTAAACCAGAAGTCTCACCAGAACTAGAAGTCGCAGAAATAACTGATCGTGTTAGCAAAAGCAAAGATGGAGGCCCAGCGCTATTATTTGAAAACGTCGCTGGCAGTGAAATACCACTTCTGATCAATGCCTTCGGTTCTTACCAACGAATGTCAATGGCACTTGGTGTTAAAGATATACAAGAAGTTGCCGAAGAAATTGGCAACTTAATCAAAATTAAACCTCCCCAAACAATATTCGAAAAAGTTCAAATCCTCAGCACCCTATCCAAACTGACAAAATTCCCTCCCAAACAAATCCGAAACGGCAGTTGCCAAGAAATCGTGTTAACTGAAGAGAAAATTGATCTAGATAAAATTCCAATCATCAAATGTTGGCCGGAAGACGGAGGTAAGTATGTCACATTACCACAAGTGATAACTAAAGGTCTCGAACATGGAGACCGAAACATCGGCATGTACCGTATGCAAAAAATTGACCAGCGTACTTTTGCTATGCACTGGCAGATCCACCACGATGGAGCCAAACATTGCCGTGAATATTCTCAGGCAGGAAAAAGAATGCCCGTTGCTGTAGCTATTGGTGGAGATCCCGTGATGACCTATGCAGCGACTGCTCCACTTCCAACCGGCATTGAAGAATTCCTATTCGCTGGTTTCCTACGCAAATCCAACGTAACATTAGTTAAATGTAAAACGATAGACCTTTCTGTTCCTGCTGACGCTGATATTGTTTTTGAAGGGTATATTGAACCAAATGAAACATGTCTTGAAGGCCCATTTGGAGACCATACAGGATACTATTCCTTAGCCGACCAATATCCCGTTTTTCACTTGACAGCGATTACACATCGTCAGAACCCAGTTTACCAAACAATTATTGTGGGGAAACCACCAATGGAAGATTACTATATGGGCAAAGCAACTGAACGTATTTTTCTCCCACTGCTTAAAACCCAATTCCCCGAATTAGTCGATATGAATCTTCCCATCTTTGGTATTTTTCACAATTTCGCTTTTATTTCAATCGACAAACGATACCCATTTCAAGCCAAAAAGATGATGCACAGTTTCTGGGGATTTGGTCAACTGATGTTCAGTAAAATCATTGTGGTCGTTGATAAAGATGTCAATGTTCAAGATACAGACGAAGTGTGGTTTCGTGTAGGTAGCAACGTCGACCCCAAACGTGATATTACCTTTGTTGAAGGTCCCGTTGATGTTCTCGATCACGCAGCTCCACTCCTTGGTGCTGGATCGAAAATGGGGATTGACGCCACCAAGAAATGGCCCGAAGAGGGCTTCCAACGTGAATGGCCTGAAGAACTACAGATGTCAAAAGAAATGAAAGAGTTCGTCGACAAACGCTGGAAAGACTATGGTTTTCCTAGTGAGCTCTAAATAGCATGACTCTAGAACCAACACAAATCTGAATTTTAGCAGAATAAGGATCCAACAACCTCCAACCCCCTACCTAACAACGGCTCTTCACCTAAAGATTCAAATTAAACCTTCTAAATAAAAACCATTAAAAAACTAATTTAAAATGGGATCAAGAAAATGAGACCCTCAAAAACAGACATACAACCTTTAGTTAATCCAGACAATTTTGTGAATCTGAACAATGTCACACATCTTTGTACTGGAGGCGAAGCTCCATGGTTAAAAACTCAAGAAAAGGTTTTCACCGAGTTCGCACAACTGAAAGGATCTGGTTACAACGGCCGATCAAAAATTTATGCCATAGGTGAACAGTGCCGGCAAAAAATGGGACAACTATGGGGAGTGTCTGCACCTCGAATAGCATTTATGCCATCAGCCACCGAAGGCATGAACTGGCTAGCAAGAGGTTTAAACTGGCAAGAAGGAGATAATGTCGTAACGACCAATTTAGAATTTCCATCTGTAGCCTACGCATGGAAAAATCTCAGGCCCCACGGTGTTGAGATACGATTAGTTCCTCACTCCAACTGGACAGTAAAAGAAACCGATCTATTACAAGCTATCGACGAAAGAACCAGAGTCCTCGCCATAAGCCACGTTAGCTTTTATACTGGACAATGCCTGAATTTAGAACAATTATCGGCAGGCATTCGAAATTCCCAAACCCTCCTAGCCGTCGATGCTACACACTCTTCCGGAGTTATAGAAGTTAACGCAGAATTAACAGATCTAACAGTCAGTAGTAGCTACAAATGGATGCTCGGTACACATGGAGTAGCGCCATGTTACTTTAATGAACGGGCAGAAACCGAAACCAAAGTAACCTGTTTCGGTTGGCACAATCTCTCAGTTTGGCCAGAACAAGGCGCTGAACGACTAACAAATGTACCAGAAAAACCAATGCCAGATAAATTAGAACCAGGGAATCCTGCTATGCTGGTTGTCATGCACCTAAATCAAGCTCTTGCAATACTACTTTCTATTGGAATAACAAAAATTTCTGATCACGCACGTTCTTTATCAAAACAAGTCAGTGATGGACTAAAGGATATAGGATTCAAAGTGATCAGCCCACAGAACTACAATTCTCGTTCAGGGAATACCTGCTTTCAATCCTCAAGTGCCACAACAATACAAAATCAACTAGCAAAACGAGGAATACTATGCTGGGGAGAATACGGTCGTGTACGAATTTCTACACATCTCTATAATGGAAGTAATGATGTGAGACGACTTCTTGGGGGGTTGGCAGAACTACAACTGTAAAACACGTATTCCAGTTTAACAACAAGGAAGGAAATAAGTTAAAAAGGAGTATTTGTAGATGTATCGGAACTCCCCAGTTCCGCACTCAACTCGGGGTCTGGTGTCTCCGGAATTTCGCTAGCAACAGCAGCAGCTTCCAATTTTTTAATGCGGTCAAGCATCTCATTAAAAAGCTCTGGTGCCCGGTCAGCAGCAGTCAACTCTGCCGACAGCTGAGTCCAGTGCATTTCCGTCATATCGTTCCGCGTTTCGACACCATAACGACGTTTGACATAATTCCAAAAATCACTTTGACTAACAGAATTCTGGTCAAACCTAGTTTTAAGCTTGTTCGCTAAAGAAAAAGCCGCTTTTTGCGCGTTTGTCACATTATCGTTTTGATTAGCGTTCGACTCAAGAGACTGATAAGGTGCTCCCCTCGATTTGCCATGTAAATAATAATTCAGAACTTCCTTAATTACTGGCACCGGCAACAACTGTTTGATCGCATTACGTTGGGCCTTATGAATTGCCTTAGTAAAAGCAAAAGGATCCGGACGACTACCAGCGCTTTTCGGCTGTTCGCAGGCACCATATCTTGAAGATCCCGTGATAGAATCAGTGGCCTTAGCTACTGCCAACCAAGATTGATCTCTTTCCGTATACTCAATCTCCGCAACTTCAATACCACCACGACGATTAGCCGCTTCATTAATTCCAGCAAGTGTCAACCCTTCGACAACTTTCCCACCCTGTTTAAATGAATAGACATAATCCTTTATTGCCTGACCTGTCATCATTTGTATGATAGCCTGATCATCAACTTTTTCAAGGACCTCGTATTCAGAAACAGGAACGAGTTCATTGTTAGTTTCTTCTGCCATAATTAATTTGAGCTCCAATCTCAATTAAACCATATGATTTATTACTTAAAGCAATATAACAAGGAATACTAGAAATGTCAACGACAAACACATACCTATCAAAGCAAAAAAGCTTGACAATATTCGGCATTTTGGGCTACACTCCAACGTGTATTTGGCCGAGGTGTTGGAATTGGTAGACAAGCTAGATTCAGGATCTAGTGGGCGTATGCCCGTAAGGGTTCGAGTCCCTTTCTCGGCATCGAAAGTTTCTTCCCAACTTTACTGACTGTCTTCAGGCAATCAATCGTTGGTATTGTTTCAAATCGTCCACACTAAACAGGACAAATCTTACCTCTTTGAATTCTTCATTCTCCTCTAAAAACAAAGTAACTGTTTCAATAGCAACAATTGCCGCCTTTTCCATGGGATATCCGTAAACCCCAGTACTAATTGAAGGAAAGGCAATCGTCTTAAGTTCATTTTCTACAGCTAATTTCAAACTTTGACGATAGCAACTTGCCAGTAGTTCTGGTTCACCAGACATGCCCCCTTCCCAGATGGGGCCAACTGTGTGAATGACATGATCAGCATAGAGATCTCCTCCAGTAGTAATAACAGCTTGCCCTGTCGGACAACCTCCCTGTTCCCGACGAATTTTGTCGCATTCAGCCATAATTGCTGGTCCTCCAGCACGATGGATTGCACCATCAACACCTCCTCCACCAGCCAATCTTGAGTTCGCAGCATTTGTAATTGCGGAAACACGCTGTTGGGTAATATCCCCTTGCACCAAAGTGATATCAGTTTGATTAACCTTCTTTTCCACTTGTTAACTCCTAATTTTTGGTGGTTTATCATATCATACCTTAAAACCACGACAACTATAAAAAGGTTGTTCTAGCACCTAAAGAAATGGTAGAATCTGGTTTTTGACCCCAACCTGTGGAGGGCTTTTTTAATGTACCAAATAGTAACTATCCCCGGCGACGGGATTGGACCTGAAGTAACCAACGAAGCGATCAAAGTTTTTGACGCGGCTTCAAAAAAAGTTGGTTTCACCTACCAACTTACTGAAACCGATTTTGGTGGTGATCGCTACTTGAAAACTGGTGAAATTTTGCCCGATGCAGCAATCGATGAATTCCAATCAGCAGACGCCATATATCTAGGAGCTATCGGGCACCCCGACGTAAAACCAGGTATTTTGGAAAAAGGAATTCTACTGAAAGCTCGTTTCGAGTTAGACTTATACATCAACCTTCGACCAGTAAAACTATATCCAGGTGTAGAAACACCAATCAAAGATAAAGGTCCCAAAGATATTGATTTTGTTATCGTACGGGAGAACACGGAAGGACTCTACTCAGGAATAGGTGGATTCCTCAAACGCGGCACTCCTGATGAAGTTGCAATCCAACAAATGATTAACACACGTAAAGGTGTTGAACGTTGCATCCGTTATGCCTTTGAGTATACCAAAAAGAGGAATAAAGAAAACAAACTCACAATTTGTGACAAGCGGAATGTTCTAACTTACGCACATGAACTGTGGCAAAGAACTTTTGATGAGGTCGGAGAAGAATACCCAGACATTGAAAAAGACCACGCTCTTGTAGACGCAACTACCATGTGGATGGTTAAAAATCCAGAATGGTTTGATGTCATCGTAACCTGCAACATGTTCGGAGACATCATAACAGATCTTGGTGCAATGATCCAAGGAGGAATGGGAATAGCAGCTTCTGGCAATCTTCACCCTGGCAAAGTCGGAATGTTTGAACCTATTCACGGTTCCGCCCCCAAATATACTGGGGAAAACAAAATCAATCCAATCGCCGCAATCGCAGCCTCGGGAATGATGCTCGACCATATTGGTGAGTCAGAAGCGGCTATATTAGTCGAGAACACATTAATCGACTTACTAGCTAGCCAAAAGATTAAAGATTTTGGAGCTGGTAGAATGGGATACACAACCTCCGAAGTTGGCGACATGATAGCAGATGCAGTCGCAACAAGTTAGGAAATTCTCATGAGAATGTCAAAGCTTTTCATTCAAACATTGAAGGAAACACCATCTGAAGCCGAAATTCCAAGTCATCAACTTATGCTGAGAGCAGGGATGATTCGTCGTCTAGCCACTGGTATGTACACCCATCTTCCTCTAGCTCAACGCTCACTGCAAAAGATCGAGGGAATCATCCGTCAGGAAATGGACGCAATCGACGGTCAAGAAATCAATATGCCGCTAGTTCATCCCGCAGAATTGTGGGATGAAAGTGGCCGGCTTGAACCACTTGTTGGCAAAGAATTGGTGGGTTTCAACGACCGATTTGGACGACACTTAGTTCTGGCAATGACGCACGAAGAAGCAGTCACGGATCTAGTTCGAAATCAGGTAAATTCGTATCGGCAGCTTCCACTGATGCTATACCAGATTAAGCTAAAGTTCCGCGATGAACCCCGCCCTCGAGCAGGCTTAATACGTGTTCGTGAATTTGTGATGAAAGATGCTTACAGTTTTCATGTAGACCAAGCCGATCTTGACCAATATTACGACCAGATATACCAAGCCTATCTCAACATTTTCAACCGGACGGGCATCGAGGTTGTAGTCGTTGAATCAGACACTGGTATGATCGGAGGTTCCGCTGCACACGAATTCATGCTGATCACAGAATCAGGTGAAGACAACCTAATCATCAGCGAAAATGGCGAGTATACTGCCAACGCCGAAGTTGCAGTGCACAAAAAACCCAGCATTGATAACGGAATCCCTCTTCAGATAGAGGAAATTGAAACACCAGGCCAAAAGACAATTGAGGAAGTTTCCAATTTCTTGGGAATTCATAAAAGCCAGACATTAAAAGCAGTCTTTTATGTCACAAACGACAGTCTTATTTTTGCTGCTATCCGCGGGGATTTTGAAGTCAACGAGACCAAACTGGCCAATGCCCTCAACACCCCAATTCGCATTGCTTCCTCAGAGGAAGTCGAGCAGTACAATCTCGTAGCCGGTTATGCATCACCAATAGACCTTGAGAACGTAACAGTGATTATAGATGACTCCGTTGCCAACACCACAAACCTAGTTGCTGGTGCCAATAAACCAGAATACCATCTTAAAAATGTCAACTATCCACGTGATTTTAAGGCAGATATTGTCACAGATATAGCCTTAGCACAAGATAACGACACCTGCTACTTCACTGGTGGAAAACTAACAGCTAAAAAAGGTATTGAGGTTGGAAATATCTTCAAACTTGGAACCAAATATAGTGAAGCTATGAAGGCCCAGTACCTTGACCAACATGGCAAAACGAACCCAATTGTCATGGGATGCTACGGAATTGGGGTAGGAAGATTACTCGCTAGCGTAGTAGAAGCTAACCACGATGAAAATGGGATAATCTTCCCAGTCTCAATCTGTCCATACGAAATCCACCTAATGTCAATTGGCAAAGATAATCAAGTAATAGAAACAGCAGAAACCCTATATAAAAACCTACAAGACAACGGATATGAAGTCCTCTATGATGATCGAAACGAAAGTGCAGGCTTCAAATTCAAGGAAGCAGATTTAATCGGGTTGCCTATTCGAATTGCTATCAGTAACCGCACACTTCAGAACAATGCTGTTGAAGTGAAACTTCGTAGTGAAGAAGATCGACAAATTATAGGATTGAATCAACTCGATCTGAAACCTTATTTTGATCGCATTACCTAAAATTTCGTTTATTCCCACCTAAAACCAAGTCATAAATAATACTAAGCAATCCCCACAACCCACAATAAAATCTCCCGACACCAAACCCATAAAAAATGGCAAAGCTTTGCGGTAAGACCTAACTCTACTATGTCGAAGAATCAACAGTTTTGATAACCAGCAGATGAAAAGAGTAAACCAATAAACGTCGATAATACCAGAACTAATTCCAATAACATATCCAGTGGGATGGAACGGAAACCATAAAACCCGCATTCGCATTCACATCATTCCTAACGCAAAGAGGAATGACACACTAATCACACTACCGCTAACATAATCGGTGGATTCGGATATTGAATCCAATTGCTTAAACTGCTATATGCTTGCGAATCTGCCCCAACAATTCTTCAGCAGCAACTCCATATATATAAAGTGTGTACGGAAATATCCAAGATGTTTAAAGCACTCCCACAACCAAATCCAACATCCTAGCACAAAATAGACGACTAGTATTAGCCCCCATTCGTTCAGCAATTTTGGAGGCTTCCAACTGATAAGGCATAGGATGGCTCCGATTCAACCAATTAAACACCGAAAACATAGTTAAATTTTCGTTACCTAGTTTACGAGTACCAAAGCCCGTTATCAAACCATTTTCGGATTTACCAAGAAAATTGCATGTAACGGGGGCCCAACCTTAGCCCGCATTCGTGTCATAGCAATTGCAATAAAAAATAGAGTCCAAAGAACAATGGCACTAACCACCAAGACATTCCCAAATACCCACAGAAAATCATCAGAATAATCATTTCACCAAGAAAAGATAACACTTGATCATAACTGACCGGTTCGTCTTTATCATCAAGTGTAAAATCAAGCCCAACTACCTTTTTAAAAATTCCCACTAAATGTGATCGCCCCAAATAGACAACGACAAAAAAGCTCCGGTGTGCACCAAAGCCATTTCGTCCACTAAACAACTTAACTAACAGAATTCGAAAGGTTCACCCCTTAATTCCTTAAAAACCGGATACACTTACAACCCACACGCCCAAAAACCTAACAAAGAAAAGAGCACCACCCTTAAAACGCCCTTCGTCAAACCATACAATCAAAAACGGCAAATAAAGTTTTCACAGATTGCCAAGGCTCAGCAAAAAACTAAAACAAAACCATGCAGATTAACTTGTAATATAAATTCAATTAAGGTAATATCAGTGGTTCTGACTGAAAATTTGTCTTGTGAGAAAATCAAAAATCCGTTCTTCCTTAGAACCACGATGCACCCCAACCAAACCAGTAGTTTTGCATTTAAGAAATTTTTGAATTGAAAAATAACAAGAATAAAACAAAAATCTAAATAGGAAATTAAGAGTACAGTATATTATGATTCGAATTGACAATATTGCATTAAAGGAAAGGCTCAGAAGCAAAAAGAAAAAAGTAGCTGAAGATCTAGGTATTAGCCGACAAGCCTTTGCACAAAAACTTGAGAATCCATTACGATTCCGTTTAACAGAAATTAATGCACTCATTGATTTAGGGTATGGAGAATGCATCCGTGTCGACCAACATTCAGTGGACCAATTAAGAACCCGATCATCAAAGAAATTGTGGAGAATACAATATAAAATCTCATTTTTACCCGAGCATGTAGACGAAGCTCTAAACTTGTTTCAAGAATACATTGAACCAGCCAATGCCACAACTGACATTTCCACATACAGGATCTTAGGCACAAAAAAATGGGATCTCATTTGTTTCATTGAAACCAAGGATGTCCACCTAGAAGCATTAGAACACTTCGGCCCAGAATCAGCAAAACTCGAAAACTTCTGGGACATTCTACCAGCAGATGATATTGTAAACAGGTGGGTTAGGGCTTTTCTTGAGATTTGCCAAAGCAAGGAAAAGGCCCAAGATATCTGGACGAAATGGCACCATCTAATACAGGATACTGAATATGAAATTTTCAGACCAATTTTTTAAGTAATGTTAATACAAATACCATTTCTAAAAAGATCGGCCCAGCTAACAGTTGCAGAATCTCATTGATCTAAAGTTCCCAAGACTCTGGATCAAAGTTAAGTTGCTCTCCCAACCAACAATAAGCAATGCGCAATGATTCTTCTGTTGGATGATGCCCAGCAGCATGATCAAAGAAACCTATGGATTCGTTAGAACCATAAAGTTTATATACTTTTTGCGCTTCTAGAATATATTGCCAACTAGCTGGCCGATCTGCCTCTCCGCCAATTAAGAAAAAAGACCGAGGAGCACATAAAGCAAGTAGATGATGATGTGAAAGCGAAAAATCTGGTGATAATATTTTTTCACCCAAATACCAAGGTGCATTCCAATTGGAAAAATTGAATCCGAGGCCGAAATCCGATCCAACAATAGCCCTGACACGTTGATCAAAAACAGCAGTGTAGAAAGCCATTTTTCCTCCAAGTGAGTGTCCCATCACTCCTATCTTCCCTAAATCTATGTTAGGTTGCTCTAAAAGCAAATCAATAGCTAAACTAGTATCCCACGCCAACTTGGCAATTCCAGTCCAATTTGGATTTTCTCTCAACAGTTTTTTGGTTGCCTGCTCCCACCAAGCAAAACCAAAATTATTCTCTGGTTCAGGCACCATATTGTAAGGAAAAGCTTGCGTACAAACAACAACATAGCCTTGCTGCACTAAATGATACCCAAACCGGATACAAGGATCACCAATAATAGGTTGATAGGTTTTCAGATCTAATCCGGCCATTCGGTCCGGATCGTAAAATGGAACCACTACCCCCGGGCGTGGTGACAACGTGACCAATTTCGGCTCCATCAACAACAGAGGTTGAAACGTACCAGGCCCCGTAGACTGATTGAAGATAGTCCCCGTATAGGTTGGCTGATCGAAAACCCTAACAGGTTCCTGTTTCCGATCAAAACTGCCAAAAGCCGGAGTTCCCAAAACAGCCTTCCAACGACGAAGCAAATCGGCACGCACGTTCCTCCAATCTTCCATCGTTGGCATAATACCCAACGGAAAAATTGGTGCAATAACTTCATCAACGCCAAGATCATTATACTGTGGTTGACTGAATTGTCGTGAGATCCTATTATCTTCCATGATTCTTTCAAAAAATCCAGAGAGCTTAGATAACACGATATCTGTCAATCATATCCATATCAATTGCGATACCAGTCCCTGGTTTTTCTGGCACCTCCGCTTTTCTTGCAAACGTCCGTCAATGGTTCTGCCAATGAAGAACGTTCCAAAAGTTGAAAAATGAAACACAAACCAACAAAGCACTGGGAAGTACAGAGGCTAAATTCGCTATAAATACTGACGAAATCCCTGCACCCCCATCTGTACCCAAAATGGCTTGTTAGAAGTAGATATAATATTAGCATACCTGAGGATCCTGGATTGCCAACGAATAGCCAAACGAATCCTTTAATAGACGATAGTCATCAAAATCCTCTTGATCAATCAGTGACTTTTCTCCACTGTTCAAGTTAGCCTTCATAAATGACTGCAACTGACAATAGATTTTAGAAACAATATCGGACTATATACGTTTCATATAACACGACACCTCTGCCCCTCAGAATTTCATACTTTTGACACCTAATAATTGACCTTTAACAGAAACAACTACTTACTTCAATCGGATGATTCTTTGAAGAGAATTCATTCATGGCCTAAACAGGAAAGTTCAGACATTAATCGGATTTCCCAAATTCAGGTTAACTCTATTAGAATAATCCCAGCAATCACAAAATGGTAACCGAGGGAAATTTAATATGAACGACGAAAACCGCCAGACCACTGATTCAGAAAAAGGGGCAGGACTTGTTGCTGAAGGACTACTTGATAATTTTGAGAACAATCGCGAATTAATCAAGCAGTGCTTAATGAGTTATATAGAAAGAAATGACGATCAACTTCTAGAAACGGGTGCCAACCTCGAGGTACTGAAAGGAAACCATAAAGAAAAATATATAGCCGCGAAAGGAACACCAGATTTAAGTCAACATCGAATGTACGAAGCAGGTGTTAACTTAATAGTACACGCATATAGCCATGAATCAATTAACGCAGAAGAAGTTGAAAACCATATCAAGAAAGAATTGGAACAACGACTCCTTGGCAAACTTGAACTAGATTTGGTGAAATCTGGCAAATATTATAACGCCATTGTTTCATGGGATAATCCAATATCAGTTGAAGAATACAGTCTAATTAAAGCAACCAGAGTATAGCAAAAACATAAAACCAATAAATAGCGGTTACTAAAAAATCATTACTGGCTCACAACGCTTTCAATCGAGCTAACTCGTCATCAGGCAACACAGAAGCACCAGCTTTTGCATTCATCCTAACTTGACTAACTGACGTTGCTCCTGGGATTGCAACAGGTTCAACGGCATGAGAAATTACATACTTAAGACCAGTTGTCACCAAATCACAGTCAGAACTAGCAACAGACTTTACTCGATCCAGGCCAGCCAACTTCTCCTCATACTCCATCCGACCTGACTCACCCTGATTCCACTTATTACGAACAACATCCATAAACACAGTATCAGTATCGTATTTATCGGCTAAAATTCCCATTGCCAAAGGGCCACGCGCGAGAACTCCAATTTTATTTTTCTGACAAAATGACAGAAATTCCTTCTCAGCAACACGGTTAATCAAAGAATAATCTACTTCAACAACAGCACATTTTCCATCTGAAGTTGCGTAAAAATTCTCGAGAACCTGAAGATCATTTGTTGAAATGCCATATTCACAAATAAAACCCTCCATCCGAAGAGCCTCGAATCCAGCAATATATACAGAAGGATCTTGAATATCACCTTCATGACATAACAAAACATCAATCCAGTCACTCCGTAACCGCCCAAGACACGCATGCCCACACCCCCGAATCATATCTACCGTCGTTTTAGGAATACCTTGCCCAGTTCTTTTCCCCCAATTTCCCACCTTGCTGACTATGCGCACTTGATCTCGAATCCCTTGAAGTGCCCGACCAAGCCTGATTTCACTGAGTCCATTAGGAATCCCATAAGATTCAGCAGTATCAAATAGGTTCATTCCATGATCAAATGCTGTCCTGACGATATCATGTGCAGTAGAATCTTCCATTTCTCCCCACTGATTACCAATATTCCAAGTTCCAAGACCAATCACTGAAACCTGCCATCCAGTCCTACCAAATTCACGGTATAACATTTCTTCTCCTATACCCAAAATACCTACATATAACTTAACAAACAATGTGTTTAGAATAATATTAATAAACCCCTAATCACCTAAACCTCAATCATACTTAAATAACACAACCCTGTATAAACACAAAATATACTAACGGCCAGAAATCGGACGAAGAAAACTGAGAAGACATTGCTCTATACAATAAATGCAATCCTGGATAGGAAATGATCAGAAAATTCGAATCGGAGGAAGACTAACGCATTCAGAGAACGATTTTGTCATGTGTCCCTAGCAATTTCATGACACAAGAAAACGAATACAATGATATTGAAAAAAACGGCTAAAGTATCATGGAAAGATATAGTCTAACAAACACATTACCAAAGTAACATGTTTTCTAAATTTTGAAAATATTCGATTTTAAGATCTGTTTCTGTTGCCGCAAGGTCATCTTATCAGGACTAATATAATCCAATTTAAGTTTCACCTGATCGATTTGTTCTTTCAATTCCAAGACAACTGTCTCGAATCTAGTTTGCACAATTTCTGCCCTCTCCAACTGATCACGCAACCCTTTATTTTCCACCTCAACCTGAGCAAGAAACCTTGCATTCTCCTCTTGCTGCTGCTTTTGCTGGTTAATAAGTCTTGCTTTCTCATTCTGAAACTGTACAATTAGTTGCTGAGTTTCTTGCTGTAATTTTAAAATTGCATCAGTACTCACTTCATCAACACCCTGTGTGGAATTTCTGCCCCTCTGTTCTCCTGAATCCAGAGGAGAAACGGGGGACTCAACTTTAACAATCCAACGACCTTTGACCTTTTTACCTAGCAATTGCCCCGTGTTAATTCTACGGCGAACTGTCTGAGCGCTAATGTCGAAATATTCAGCAGCTTGTTGAATCGACATTTCAATTGACATAATAGAATACCGCCACCTAGTTTGAAATACAATAAGCTAACTCTTATCACCAGACTCGCATTGTATCACATGCTGAATTGTTTTGGGAAGAGGGTATTTTCTCTTAGATCGAGAAATTTACATAGCATCCTTCATACACTTTTTAAAAAGGCTCAACAGTCTCAAGAGGTATAACATGCAACTCAGAATGCTCCGTCCCAATTTAAAAAACCTGCCAATTATTGAAATTCCCGACAATTACAAAATACGTACCTATCAAGAAGGTGACGACATACATTGGGCAAAAATAATCAATGCCTCCTTTGGGGGAAGCCGTACCGAAAAAGACACCCATAGCGAGATCATCGACCATCCCCAATTTTCCCCCGATGGACTGTTCTTCATCACACAAAACAAACAACCTATCGGTACCGCTTGTGCATGGAAAAAAGATACCCATGATACAGAAATCGGTTATCTGCATATGGTAGGTGTCAAACCAGATCATTCCGGTCACCGTCTCGGTAAATGGGTGTCTCTCGCAGTAATTCATTATTTTTGTGATCACAGTTTCAAGTGTGTTATCTTAGACACAGATGACTTTCGATTACCAGCTGTAAAGACATACTTAAATCTCGGTTTCGTACCAATTTTTGCAGATACTGACCACCCAACACGGTGGAGGAATCTGTTTCAGAAGTTAAAATTGCCTGTACTGCCAGACCAGACTAGCTTCATTCGAAATGAGTTAAGCAACTCAATTTTCAAAAAAATCTACACCTAAAACTATCTTTACCATCAAAAAGCAAAAACACAATCAGATAGCAAAAGGTACAACTACTGACAATACTTTCTTGATCTCCCAAACAACAAGGACCAACAACGTGACCGAAAAAAATCTCAGAAAAGAATTAACCTTACATTATCAGCAACCGGCACAAACTTGGAACGAAGCAATCCCTATTGGTAATGGAAGGTTGGGAGGAATGGTATTTGGCCAAGTGAAATACGAACGCATTCAGCTCAATGAAGATAGTCTCTGGTCAGGAGGCCCCCAAGATGCAGATAATCCTGAGGCCTTCCACAATCTTAATAAAGCCAGAGATCTTTTACTAGCTGGCAAATTTGCCGAAGCTCAGGATCTGGCATTTCAAACGATGATTTGTCAAGGAGGTGGGTCCGTAGATGAAACTTATGGTTCTTACCAAACACTTGGAGATATTCAACTTGAGTTTACCAATCATACATCCACACCCACTAATTACTACCGAGACCTAAACCTAGATACAGGTATCGCTAGTGTAAGGTACCGTCTAGGAAACGATAAATTTAAACGTGAAATACTATCTAGTTGGCCAGACCAAGTCCTGATAATCCACCTAACCTGTAACAATCCAAGCAAAGTCTCCTTTGATGTCAGACTCTCAAGGGGTATAAGAAATTGGGAAACTAATCCTAGCACTATCTCCCACTCATCAGGACAAAATCAGGAAGAATTTATTAAGGCTATTGCAACTTCTGACCATTGCCTCATACTTAGCGGACAAACCTGGAAAAACAGTGGAATGGCATTTCAGGCGAATTTACAGATTATACACGAAGGTGGGAAAATCACAGCCACAAACCAAGGCCTTTCAGTCCAACACGCGGACAATGTCACCCTATTACTAGCGGCAGCAACTGATTACTGGGGAAAAAACCCGCAAACACTCTGCATAAAGTATCTAGAACAAGCGTCAAAAAAACGCTATTCTGAACTGCGCGAATCCCACACAAAAGACTACCAAAAACTATTCCACCGGGTCTCTATTGATCTTGGCTCCACTGAAATCACTAATCTACCGATCAATGAAAGACTAAAACTTATTAAAGAAGGACAAGATGACCCCCATCTGATATCCTTGTATTTTCAGTTCGGTCGCTATCTCTTAATTTCCAGCTCTCGACCGGGAACACTACCAGCCAATCTGCAAGGTATTTGGTGCGACGATTTCAAAGCCCCATGGAACAGTGACTACCACCATAACATCAACGATCAAATGAACTACTGGCCAGCGGAAATCTGTAATTTGCCAGAATGTCATCAACCTTTTCTGAAGTTCATTGACTCACTCCGAAAACCAGGGAGAAAAACAGCACGAGTCCATTACGGAGCATCGGGTTGGGTCGTACATACCATTTCAAATATCTGGGGATTCACTTCACCAGGCGAACATCCTTCTTGGGGACAATTTACCGCCGCTGGGGCATGGCTTTGCCAACACCTGTGGGAACACTACCATTTTAATGGTGACCACGATTTCCTCGCTTGGGCGTACCCTATTATTAAAGAGTCAGTCGAATTTTATCTCGACTTCCTAGTAGAGGAACCAACACACAAATGGTTAGTCACCAGTCCATCTAATTCGCCAGAAAACAGTTTCCGAACTAGTGACGGGCAAATTGCCAACATCTGTATGGGACCATCAATGGATATGCAAATTCTCTGGGATCTATTTTCTCATTGCATTGAAGCCTCCAGCATATTAGACATAGACGATGAATTTCGCTTAAAATTGGAAGATTATCGCGCACGACTAGCACCATTACAAATCGGCAAACACGGTCAACTACAAGAATGGCTGGAGGACTACGATGAACCAGAACCAGGACACAGACACATGTCACACCTATTCGCTTTACATCCCGGCAAACAAATCTCACTTCGCGGCACCCCCAAACTAGCCAGAGCGGCTCGTGTCTCACTAGAAAGACGCTTAGCAGACGGCGGAGGCCACACAGGTTGGAGCAGAGCTTGGATTATTAACTTTTGGGCGAGGCTTGAGAATGGAGATAAAGCACATGAAAATATCCAAGCACTATTAGCAAACTCTACCCTAACAAATTTGTTCGATGACCACCCACCATTCCAAATTGACGGAAATTTTGGTGGGACAGCAGGAATTGCGGAGATGCTTGTGCAAAGTCATGCAGGAGAAATCAGTCTGCTACCGGCACTGCCATCAGCTTGGGCAAACGGCCACGTTAAAGGCCTAAAGGCCCGCGGAGGTTTTGAAGTAGACATCAACTGGAAAAACGGCCAACTTTCCCAAGCCACAATACATTCATGCTTGGGAAACCCATGTATAGTACGAACACAATTACCTATACAACAAGTGAATATCAATGGCAATAGTACCGAAACAAAAGCCATTGAACCACTACTCATAGAATTCGCTACTACTGTGGGTGAAACATACCATTTGAATGTAGACTAACAATTTGAATGTAGACTAACAATTCACCTAACCTACCTATGTTGTTAAACACACAGCGTAACTTTAGACGCAATGCCAAATCGCTTCCTCAGACCAACAACCATACATGATAATGTAGAGATATAATTAAGAAACACTCAATCGAATTTTCTATGATGAACAAATATCAGACTGCATGTTTAGATAAAACGGAAATCAGTTAATGCAAAAAAATGACAAAAAAATAATATTTGGCTGGTGTATGTATGACTGGGCAAATTCTGCTTTCGCCACAAGTGTTACCACGGCAATCCTCCCAGCCTATTTTGGCGCCCTGTTTCTTGCCAGCCATGGAGCAGCTGGATGGCGAGGCTGGTCAGGTGAATCCCTATGGGCATTCGGAGTAAGCTTTGCCACGGCAATTGTTGCCTTATCAAGCCCCCCACTAGGTGTGATAGCCGACCACTTATCATTAAAAATGAAATTCCTTAAAATATATGCCTTCGCTGGATCTCTTTGCACAGTTCTCTTATTTGTGGCAGCTTGGCTTCCAGGATACGACTGGATGTGGCTGCTTGGTCTCTATATGTTAGCCAATATAGGATTCGCCGGCGGGAATGTCTTCTATAACTCACTTCTACCATCGATTGTAGATGCAGACCAATACGATAATATAAGCAGCAAAGGGTTTGCTTACGGATACCTTGGTGGTGGTCTTTTGTTACTCATTCATCTCATTATTATTACTGCATCCGGGAACAATCCTTTGATCATCCGCCTCTCACTTGCTTCGGTAGGCATTTGGTGGTTTGGTTGGGGATTACTGACCTTCATACTGGTGCCGGAGCCAAATTCCACCAATACTAATAACGAAGTCCTTAGCACAAGTTCAACTATTAAGATGGCCTTTAGTGAACTCTGGAAAACAGCACAAGCAATTCAGAAATTTAAAGTGCTTTTCACCTACCTTCTAGCTTTTCTGTTATTTAACGATGGTATTCAAACCGTACTCTCCGTAGCAGGGATTTATGCAGCCATAACATTGGGTGTTTCCTTAACTTTTCAGATGGCTACGATTCTAATATTACAGTTCGTCGGCGCACCAGGCGCAATTGTGTTCAGTAAAATTGCTAAAAAGATTGGAACCAAGTCAGCATTATTCATCACTTTGTTTATCTGGACGTTGGTCGTTCTACTCGCCATTGGCATGTCAGCACTACCTCCTGTAGCTCCAGCTGAACACGATTACCAACTAAAAGAGAACAAAACCGAAACCGAAATGCAAAGAGAAACAAACTATATTGTTGTTAAAGTTCCAAACCTCAAAAACGAAGGAGCAGATGCAAATTGGCAAGTTAAAGTCGGCAAATGGAATGTAAATGATGTTTTGACATTTGGCCACGCTCAACGGTTAAAAGAGTCTACTATACAATCACGGTTTTCTATCCACATTACGAACGGCAAACTTGCAGGGTCAACAATAGGCAAAGACCATCCTAGCCAAATTGGAGATGGCCTAATTGACTTTATTCCATCCACTTTACGTACCTATATTTGGCAACCACTCCGACTTTCTTCTAGCTTCCAGTTCCTGCTACTGGGCATATTTGTAGGGTTCGTAATGGGTGGCAGTCAAGCACTCTCTCGAAGTCTGTTTGCGACCATTATGCCCGAAACGCGCAGCGGGGAATTCTTCGGGTTCTTTGGATTTATTGGTAAGGCAGCATCCGTTATCGGACCGCTATTGTTCGGTTTCACAGCACGTATATTCGACCGACGGGTTGGTATCCTAGCCATCCTAGCAATTATTCTAGTAGGCATTCTAGTTTTAAAATTCGTAGATGTTAACGAAGGACGTCGAGTTGCCGAAGAAGAAGATAAACAGCGTCACAAGAAAAGGTAAAGACGCAAGGCCCACAGAATATGGATCTCTCTGTTTTATAATTATCAACTATGCAAAAATCACGTCCATTTTTTTTCAAGTATAACGAGTTTTTCATCGCCCTAATTACCCTGATTTTCATTTTTTCTATTGCCTCATATTTAGGTAAAGACGGATGGGGAGAGCAGTCTACCAAAGGGATAGGAAAACCCTCTCACTGGTGCGAAATGACTCAACCAGGATTAGTTAGAGAACCTATCAATACCTTTTCTAATCTTGGTTTCATTATTATTGGATTGTTAATCTTAGTTCAGATCGGTAGGGATGAAAACCAAACAACCCAATCAAAAAACAACCCAATTATTGGACGTGACTTATATGCAAAGTTTTATGGTATTGTAACCATCTTCCTTGGCCCCGGTAGCATGGCTATGCATGCAACTCATACCAACTGGGGAGGTTGGATAGATCGTGCCAGCATGGTCTGCTACATCACATTTCCAGTGTGCTACAATTTGGCCAGAGCTTTTAAATGGTCAAAGAAAACTTTTTCAATTGTGTTCCTGATCACTAACATAGCAATTGCTACCAACATGGCTATGACGACTTTCTTCGACATTGGTTTCCGTCACGATTTTTTTGGTACCTTTATCGGATTCTGGATTGTAACTGAACTAGCGATCTGCTTTCCAAATTCACCTCGATTTTACATGCTAATTCCTACCTTACTTGATATTTCATTAAGAGGAATAAGCTATACTCTCATTTTATGGGTTGTCCTCGCAGCTGTCCCCATCTCCTGGAACAACCCAGACATAAAGAGAAGGTATCTACCTTGGTTCTGGGTTGGCAATACGCTTTTTGTCGTAGCCTTCATTATATGGCACATTGGAGACCGAAGGCATGCATGGTGCAACCCTGAAAGCCTAGTACAAGCACACGCCGCATGGCATATCTTAACCGCTTTTTCAGCTGGGGCTTTCTACTTGTATTTCCGCACGGAAAACACAACTTAGTTGTTTCGTTTCCAAAAACCTCGAAGGATTATATATAACAAGAGTTTTCAACCACTCTACAGATCAACCAAATGGAACCCATCAGGAAACTTATAGACTGGTTGATGAACAAACCGTTTCATCCCAATTTCCAATTGCACCTGAGCAGATGGCCCTAGATTCACTCGAAACACTTGCCCCTCAATATCTACCTGATTCCCTTCTTCACATCTAACCCAAGTAAATTCATGCTCCCCAAACATACCGGCCTGAACCAATATCGAATGACAGTCTTTCGGATCAACATTGACCAAAATTAAATTGATACTGCTCGAGGTAACTCTATCAACCATAGCTGCTATATGCTCAGGCAAACCTGGGCGGCATCGATGTGGATCAAAGTAGCTAACTCGAGTATGAAGCAAACCACCATTGTAAACAGCTGCAGGTGTCCCCAGAGCCATTTGAACTAGCCCCTCAGGCACAACTGGAATTAAAGCATGGTAATGGTTACAAATAACTTCGTTAGGGTCTGCCTTATCCATCTCAATCCGCTCCAAAGCTTGGTAAACACCATCAAGCGTCTCCTGTAGGATAGTATCTAAAAAATCTGGGTTGTCTCCTTCAACAAAAGAAAACCAAGCATTTGGAGGACAAATTCCGGCTTTGAAAGCTGGCCAGTTCGCTCGTAACTGATTAAATCCATCACGTGTTGGAAACATTTTGTTCAATTGGGCGAGATCCTCTTCACTCTGGCTAATGTAGTATTGATGGATACAATGATGTAGAATATAATGGTGTGGGTCAAGTTTCTGGTAATCAAACCAACCACGGTCACCATGTCGAGCTGGAAGTTCAAGTTGCCCATCTACTTTTCGGCGCAAAGACCAGATTAAATCAACTTGGGAGCGATGCAAATCCAACCACGAAGTGTCACCAGTAAGCAAGACAGCATTGCATCCTGCTACTAACGCAGGCTCCAAAATATTCTTAGCACCATGCGGCCAACGCCAGCCATAGTAGCCACCCCACCATTTGCCATTCATCAGCTCCCCAATTTCACCAGTCGGACCGATGTTATCCGGCATGATACCGTTGTTCCGGTTCCTGCGATCTATCCAAGCCTGTAAATAATCTAGTACCCACTCCTTATATCTATCCTCACCAGTATAGAGATAGGCATGGGTAACTAAGGTGGTCGCACTCAAATTCAAGGGGACATCACCTTGAACCATACGTTCGTTGATTTGTTTTAAAACCTTAGCAAAGATCTCATCGTTGTTCCAATCTACTTTAACAAACGGATCGACAGTGTTCAATCCAGACAAATCTTCATAGGGTACTAAATACTCGGTAAGAACTGGGCGGTGGTTGGTCCAGTCCTCAGCAGTTAATTCTATTGCAGGCCCCTTACTACCATTGATTGGTGAACGAATCATCTTTTGCTCAGCATCCCAGTTTGGAGCCAGCGGATCTTCCCCAATATACATCGCAGCAAAATTAAGTGCTCGCTTCCGATTAATATAATGGTAGGGATCAGCCAACCCCAAATAAAAAAGATAAGTGTAACTTTCACTGTGGTGGAACCAATCGAAATAACCAACAAACTCTCGATCTACAGTCCCATAATTGGTGAACTGCCAAGTTATAGCATCCCATTCCTTCTGAGCTAACTGATGAACATGATCACCACCACCTAAAAGATAAAAAAGAGGATAGGGAAGAAAAATCTCATATCCGTTATCTGTACCATCCATACCCACCCAAGATTCACGCCACTTCAGAGTTCCATCCCCACGCGTATAACGATCAGCAAATAGCGTCGCCGCCTGGTTCATTAACGAAATCAACTCTCGTTGCCGCGTAGCCCATCTGGGTGGGATCTTTCGCTTCTGAACCACAATGGTTCTTATCCTCGCTTGTTCTGTCGAAATCATATCTACAATTCCCCTAATTTTCAAACAATATATTCAATAGAATTCGCACACGGCACACTTGAACCACCATGATCTCATTACCATTACTACTTTGAATTGACCACTACAAATTTTTCAACGGACTTTCCAATTGGATCAAAAAATAACCGGAAAGCTCTCAACGTGGATGATAGCTGCACTGAATGGTCCATGTTTATTAGAAAAACCTCGAAAAATTCTAAAGATATGATACCATTTAAATGGTTCAGACAAAATCATACGAGGTTCTGCTATAACACAGAAACACGATGAAAGGAAATTCTATTATGCTCAAAAGGTTAATTTCATTTACCATTTTTGTTCTATGCTTTGAGTTCATTTCGGCTCAAATTATTGGTTTCGCTGAGGCCCAAATCTTAAAGGATTCTGCTGTCGCTGCATGGTCTTTTGAGGGAAACCTCAAAGACATAACTGATAATGGTAATGATGGCAAAAAATTAGGGAAAACGCAGTTCGTTGCAGGGAAATTTGGCAAAGCAATTAGCCTATCTGGCAAAGGTGATGGTGTGATTACCCCTAAACTAGCTTCAATGAATGAGGTGACAGTCGCACACTGGTCAAGATGTACTGGTAGAATTGGTGCTTGGCGAGTCTGGATCAATGTGGATGGTTGGCAAAAAGGAGCTGTTCACCACCAGCTATATCCTGCCAACCAAATTGGCTGGTCTATCCATACTAAC
>JACLAC010004518.1_pt1 | contig 23447 bp, 11 predicted proteins | sample 8027881 | NCBI WGS metagenome assembly JACLAC01 (sample SAMN15725517, study PRJNA655200) | protist metagenome | isolation source: fluorescence activated cell sorting (FACS) single amplified genomes of... | place: Spain: Blaines Bay Microbial Observatory, Mediterranean Sea | collected 2016-01-19 | reverse complement strand
AAGATAGACTCGACGCAATGCTTAAAGAGCAGGGAAAAGAGTCGTATGGGGGCATCCGACGCGTCGCGCTCGAAGAAATCGACGAGTACACGCCTGTGCGCGAGACGATTAATTACGCAAAAGATGATTCTCACGATAAAGCAAAAACGGGCTGCCTCACAGTGGTCGATCAATCCATCATCTTAGGGTTGTGCGTCGACGTGAAGAACAGCTACGCAATGGAGATCCTTACGTGCGAGGAGATGATGGCGTACGTAGATCGCGTCATGCAGCATCCGCAAAACTGGACCGTCTACTCCATGGCGCTCCTCCTCAAGTCCCGCCTCGAGTTTGAGCGCACAAAGACGAAGGAGCGCGCTGTGCTGCAGATGCAAGTTTTAGTAGATCAGCAGTCAGATAGGCTCACGCCCCTGCAATCACGCGTGCGCGACGTCGAAGATTCTGCCCCAGGTAACGAGCGCCTGGAGTGGTTATACGCCGTGGCGTGGATTCCCATATGGAAACTGCAAAAGGAATTAGGGGAGCGATACATGGAGTTGGGAGTCGCGGGAAGCGCATACGTGATTTTTGAAGACCTAAAAATGTGGGAAAAGGCCGTCGATTGTTTAGTCATTATGGATAGGAGGACAAAAGCAGAGGAAATGGTGCGGGAGCAGCTTAAAGTGCGGCCGACGCCAAATCTCTACTGCGTATTAGGCAATCTACTTCAAGAACCCGAGTATTGGTTAAAAGCGTGGGAACTGTCGAATCGGCGCTACTCCCGCGCGAAACGTTTGATGGGCGTGTGGTGTTGGAACCAAGGCGACATCGAAGGCTGCGCGGAGCACCTCGAGGAAGCGCTCGCAGTGAACACGCTTCACCCCATGGCGTGGTTTCGCCTCGGCACGTGCGGTATGCGCCTGAAGAAGTTTCCCCTCGCCCGAAACGCGTTTGCGCAAGTCGTCGCTCAGGTCAGCGACGACGGAGAGGCGTGGGCGAACTTGAGCTCGGTCCTCTCGCGGATGGAGAAATACCGGCACGCATTGCAAGCGATTCAGCAGGCTGTCAAGCACGCCAGGCACAACTGGCGCGTATGGGATAACTACCTAACTTTGGCAATGCACGTGGGTAAGTGGGGCTTGGCGATAAACGCACTAGATAACATGCTGGATTTAAAGATTGGACTGGGGAGACGCCAAAAGAAGAGCAAGGAGGAGCTCAAGGGTGATGTCGACGCTCAAGCGCTTTTTATGACGACGCACTCCGTGCTCCAGACCGAAGTGGGGAGTCGGCTCCGGAAGCAGCTTGAAGCGTTTTATTTACGCATGAAGCAGGAATGCACCATTTCCGGTGATGCTTGGAAGGTGATTGGATACTACTACAGAGAGTCGGGGCATCTCGAGGAAGCTCGCGCGTGCGAGATGAAGCGCTGTCGCGCGCTTGCAACCGGAGAGTGGTGGCGCGACGAGGAAGCGACAGCAAAGCTCGCGGATGGATGCGTTGATCTCTTGAACCACTACCTCGGCGACGGCGACGATAGCGCTAAAGACGACGCAATGGTGTACGCCGAGGGCGTCTTGATAAAGGCGGAGAGGACGTTTGGGGAGAACGCAAGCGTCGCGGCGCTGCGCAGCTCACTACTTACTTGATTATTTTTTTTTAAAACATCATCTCTTATTTATTTATTTATGTACAACGAGCTGAGATTCATAACGCACAAGAAGACGCGCACTACGCAGAAAACATGCTTAGCAGCCACTCGCCGCAGACTGCGGGAAGAAAGAGCATCTTGAGAGGAAGGGGAAGCGTGGGCCAGACGAACAGTTGTACGTACAATCCAAAGACCATGACGCCCCAAACAAACACCTCGTGGGTGCCCCCTTCAAGCACGTGGCCTTGGTCATGCTTCTTGCACCAATCTCGGAATCCAGATGCGAACAGCTTGGCGCCTCGCAGAGCAGTGAGCAAAGGCCCGAGGAATTTGTAGAAAGAGAGCGCGACAGCGCATCCTGCAAGCTTGGTGCACGTGGCGTATGCGAGGGGAAACCACTTGCGGTATGAGCTTGGAAACGCGGATTCGAGTTTTGATTTGGCCTTTGCAGAGAGAAATTGGGGCGTCTCGACACCAATAATGGATCCCAAAACGAGGATGCGAAGTGCCCGCGATCGAAGTACCGCGGAGATGACGAGGAGCGCCTTGAACGCGTCAGCGGCGAGCATCTTAAATTGGCGGGGCGAGGCGATCATGAGAAGCGCACTAAGCTTGCGCGTGAGCCAATTTCTCCTTGCGTCGTTGTATTGGTCGGAAAAGTCGTCCGCGGCGGTCGTCGTCGTCTTGAGGGCGCTCGAGAGGCTTTGGACGCACGCAGACGCGTCAGGGTGCGGTTGGTACCACTTGAGAAGGGTCTCTACTACGACGGCGCTGTAAAAGTACTTGCCACCAAAAAGGCAGACGAGTGCCCCTTTGAGCATCGTAACGTGCGTAGGATCGTAGTGGTTTTGCAGATGCTCTAGTCGGTGAAGAAAAGCGCGCATCCGCGGATGGCTGGCGATGCGGGATATAGCGTTGAGCTGGTTGGGCGCAGGCTCTTGAGGCGCCTCCTCCTCTTCTTCCTCTACTTCCTCTTCGACGATGGCAGCTGACTCTTGCATCAACTTTGCCTCCTCTTGAACTAGTGTCGTCGCCTTTACCTGGGCACTTTCCGGGGAATCAAAGCTATCCTCGTCAACTTTCTCCCCAGTGGTACCGTCGTCAACGTTTTCGTTGCGTGCGGGAGGACGTTTGCGTTCCCTCACATCGCTCGCTGGCGAAACGTCCATCTGTTTCAGCAAACCTCCGTCGTCTTCTGCGGCCGGATTCACCGCCATCATCCCAGAAACGTCCATAACTGTGTTTCTATAATGTGCTACGATGAATGTATTATTTTTGAAAACAAATGCCTCGATCGCCTTTCTAGCGCATGAGTTGTTGAAATGAGTCTCATGAATGGCAAAATGCGCACGACGTTGAATATTTCTGTGCAGCAGTGTCCGATGGTAAAAAAGTACTCGCCAACGAGCTACCTCCTCCCTGATGGAAACATAATAATAATAATATTTAAAATAATAATAATAATAAACACACGTGTCTCGTTCGTTCGCAGACGCACCCTCCCCGCCGTCGTTATTAATATTTTATATTATGACTCGTTTTCTCTCTAATAATAATAATGCGACAAAAGTAACATATGTAAATTAACATATGTTATGTTACCTTACTGTATACTTACATCATATTTATATACATAATAAAATCCATCATCATAATATATGTACGAGTAAATATCATAATAAGGTAGTAAGAGTATACTTCGTACTACTTGTATAAGTGAATATAATATGTGCGATTTCCCCCTCCCCCCCTGTTTGGAGATGTTAATATATGGAGGTTTTGTGATGTAATAAAATTTGAAAAAAAAAGAAAAAAAAGAAAAACCTAACGGTCATTAATTACCACTTCTACTATCGGGACAGTATGAGGAAATTTCTCCACATGTCACTTTTCCATAAATATTTTTTTCCACAAATGATGACGTTTGTTGGATGGGAAATGACGCTGACCGGCTATATAATATATCCCCCCCCATTGATTATTATTCATAGAAATCCCAAATCCCCCTCGGTATATAAAAATTTTAAAAATAAATAAATAATACTATTGGTGGAGGGCGATTGAGAGCGTCGTGGAAAAAGGACGTTCATACTGAAGCGTTAGTACAAATTTCCAACGGATCTTTGTGCTTCATTGAAGAACGCTCTTCAAAACAAACAACTGACGAACGATCTCCCTCCCTCCCTCTCTGGGTGATGATAATAAATAATAAGGCAATATAATATGATGAAATAAAAATTTAATAAAAAAAAAAAAAAAAAAAAAAAAAATTATTCAACAACATTACCGCGGTGTATATTATTACCACCTAGAGTAGACCGTACAGTATTTATAAACTATGTTATAGTTATCATTATATAATGTATGATGGGTATGCCTTCTTCGAGCAGAATCACGCAAAAAGGTATTCTCTCGTGTATTTAGTGTACAAAACACTCGGTCGTGGGGACCTCTTCTCGTACGTGTACACTATGAATGAAAATAAATACATAGATGATAGTAAAGTATGTTATTTATGTTTATTTTATTTCAATGTAGAAATTGGAGGGTTGGTTGGAGCAATCGACTGCTCCCGCAGGTCGTTTTGACTAAAGGGGGAAGATCTATTTATCATCTTTTCATTTGATTGTAAATATTATTTATTATTTATTTACGTACGTATTTATGTAGATGCGATGAGGTGTGCGCGAGATCTATTTACGCATCTCGCTGTGGGGGGTGGCGTTGCAATTGTACAACCCCACCTTTTTATCTACGCACCCCCTTCGGATGCGCACGCAGTACGAAGAGGAGATGCCAAAGCGAGCGGGAATACACGGCTCTCATCGTTCGAATCGTTCATCCGACGAAACACCGTGCGCTGCCTTTTTTATTCACTTCTACTCTTCAATAATAATAATATTTTGAACGTTTTCTATTATATATCTTAGTGATACCTTTTAAAGAAAACGCGGCACTCGCGTCAAGCCGCGCGTTTACCCCTTTCTCTCTCCCCAGAGGGAAGTAAAAGGGAGATCAGGTGAACGTCGAGAACATAATAAATATAGAGTCAAGCGAGCATGGTGCGTCGCGTTTCATCCTCGTCATTTCAGCAGATATCGGAGCCCCTCCACGAACCCCTCTTGCTGGGTGCGTGGAGAGCGTGGAAACTTCTCAAAGAGGCGAAATTTTCGCCTTGGTGGGATAGATACTGCGCAAACGAGCCAAATGAAGCGGGAACACCTTCCTCTAATGAGGAAGAGGGCGTAGCGGGAGGAAGAAGGAGACTGAGGAGGTCAAAGAGAATTAGGGGGAAGAGAGCAAGAAGCTTGTCGACGAACGGGCGGCCGAAAAAGCCCCGGCGACGTGTAGTCGTGGACGTTTGCGACGCAGCGTCTGCGGCCTCGACCGCCTCTTCATCCCTCTCTTCGTCGGCTTCGACGTCCTCATCTTCGTCAAGACTCAAGCTAAAAGCTAAGGCGACGAAGAAGAAAGCCGCAATCGTCTCACCGGGAGTATCTGACTTGAAAAGCGGTCGTCATAACATCATGATGCGGCTCGCACCTCTGCTGAGACGACTAATGGAGCATCGACGAAACAGTGGTATGTTCAACTTTCCCGTGGACGCCGACAAGCTCGGCTTAACCAACTATTTTGAAGTCATCGATCGGCCTATGGATCTTGGCACTATTAAGCGAAAATTTGACAACAGAATATACAGCGACACTGCCCAGTTTGCTGCTGACGTGCGCCTTGTGTTTGAAAACGCTATGGAGTACAATGCGGAGAGCCTCGCCGTGTGGAAGAACGCGCGGTTTCTCCTCAAAATGTTTGAGACAGAGTACTCCAAAATGCGCCTGAAGATGGTGGAGGAGACAATATCCCGCAGCCAGCACTCGTGTACGGAGTGCAAGGGCAAATCATGCGCTTTGTGCGGCTTTGGATGCTTGGATGTTCACGTGCCTTCGATAAGGTGCAGTTTCCCCTGCAAGGCAAAAATACCCCGCAACGGCGCCTACTACCGCCTCGGCGATGAGAAGGGGCAGTACTGGTGCGAGGGCTGCTACAAGCGACTCCCCGCCAACGTCACGTGCCTTAGCGGCAAAGTAGTAGCCAAGACTGATATTCGAAAGCACTACCACAACAAGCTTTATAAAGAGACTTGGGCAAAGTGCAGGAGGTGCAAAAAGGACTTCCACGACGTGTGCGTGCTGAAAGTTCCAGGAAAACCCTTTGCTTGCAACGAGTGCGTTCCAAAAAAACTAGCGCCCTCTGCTCAGGGTTTGATCCGCACGCACCTCGACGCGTTTCTCGAAGCGCGCGTCAAGCGCGCTGTCAGACGACATCTATCAAATGAGTGCCTCGACGATACCTTCGACGTCGATGCAGTCATCGACAGCCTGACGGTGCGCGTTGTCAGCAACGTTAAAAAGCCTTGCGACGTGTTTGGAAACTTGAAAGCGTGGTATGAGGCGCAGAGCGCCGACGAGGGTACTGCGCTTCCGACTATGTCGTATTCGTACCGCTCAAAAGCCATTGCGGTTTTTCAAAAGATCCACGACGTCGACGTGCTCGCGTTTGTGCTTTACGCGCAGGAGTACGGCACCGATAACCCCCCGCCCAATCGCAGCAAAGTCTACATATCCTACTTAGACTCGGTATCGTACATTACGCCCAAGTGCGCGCGGACGGAGATATACCAGGAAGTGCTCGCCTCATACCTCGAATGGAGCAGCTTTCGCGGATTCGAAGAAGCGTTTATATGGGCATGCCCGCCCCAGAGGGGCGATGCGTACGTGATGCACTGCCACCCAAAGTGGCAGCGCACGCCTAGTGCGGAGAGGCTCCGCAAGTGGTATCTCGACGTCATGAAGCGCTGCAGGTGCGTTTCTTTGTGGGGAAATGCGTACGAAGACTTTTTCAAGGCGTTTGCGCCCGTGAGGCGGACGCGGCACACGCCTCATGTCAAGCCAAACGCAGAGAACAAAGTCGCTAAAAGTAAAAAGTTTGAGAGCGCGCTTACCCGCGTACCTTATCTCTACGGCGACTTTGTGCCCGCAGAGATCCAGAGAATTTTGTACGCGGCAGAAAATAATCCGGAGGACTGTATCGGGCGGTGGTGGAGGCAAATCAAGAGATCCGAGACGCTCTCTGCGCCGGTGGCATCTGTGCAGGAGCGAACGGATTGGCTGATGCGAAAACTTTCAGCCAAGATATTTCCGATGAAAGACAATTTTATCAAGTTCAAGCTGGAGCGGAAAAGGAGCCACTCGCAGCCCGCGATGCTCCGCCGCCTAAAAGCAGATACGAGCGACCCTGATTCGCCGATGGCGCCGAGCATCTTAGACGACAGACTTTTGTTCTTGGACTGGTGCCAGACGAATCGGCTTCAGTTTGATCAGCTGAGGCGATCCAAGTATTCCTCTGCGATGATAATTAGAAAACTTTCTGAGGATCGACATTAACAACATTGTTATTTATATAAAAAAATGAAATACTCGTAAGAACTAGTTTTAACATGTACTGTACAACTTAACCGTAAAAGTGCGTCACTGGATACACGAGCCTCGGATCACGCCTGATCGCAGAAGGCGCCCCTGACGCTCTGCGCGTTCTCCCCGCCACGCGCTTGAACACGCCACCGCTTCGACACTCGTCGCAAGCGATGCACGGGTTGAGGCGAAAGTAGGACTTTCTCCACGACGTCTCGTGGCACGCGGGCTCCCCATTGATAGTATTGGGGCATAAATCGGGGCGACAGTGCGATACCCCCTTCGAGTACATGTTGTTGGGTGCGGTGATGTACCGTAGGCACGTGCCCAAGCAACTTTTGCGCGTTGATCTCGTATTCCAAAACCATATGTACGAGCACGCTTCAGAAAACCCGAGGCCCTGCAGGCAGCTTACTGCGCGGCTCATGAGTACGCGCATGCCGCACTTGCGGACTGGACTTGTCATGTCAGGTTTCTCCAAGTAAAGCGCAAGGTCGTCGAGAGAGGAGCATACGCCGCAGTGATTTTCATGTGTCAAATGGAAAGTTCCAGATTCGTTTCGCGCTGCCGCCTCGTCGGAAGTAATGGAGTGCAACGAGTACGCGGAGCGGTTGGCGGCCGATGCGAACTCGACGTAACAGTTGACAGACGTGTCGATCTTTGTGTCGTATCCCAGTGTAGTGGGGTACGGATTTGAATGAAAGTTGGAAAAGTTGACAGACGCAGCGACTTCGTCCATGTTTAGGAGCACCTTGCCTTTTAATTTCTCAAGGTCAGGTTGTGAGTAGTTGGGCGGTAGGAAGCCGACGTACGAAAATTCAGGGGCGACATCTGACGTTTCGCCTTGAAGAAGCACACCCACAACGATGCTCGCTATAAGTATGCATAGACTCGATACAAAATAGAACGCCATCATTTTAAAGTTTGCGCAGCAGGACTCTGCTTCAGAAGTCAGGAATTTCCGGAGCGTTTGAGGAGAGACGGGTGAAGAAGGGGAATCGGTTGCAGCGTATTTGCGCACGACATTTCGGTTTTTCACTTTGGGCGTCATGGAGATCGATCCTAACGCTGGCGCGGAGTGTCGCCGACGCTTAGGACTCATACTTTAATATATTTCCCTGCAAGGTGTGAAGAAAGAGAGGAGGGGGGGTGTAACTCAGAAGTTGCGTTGACACTTGTGTATTTAATCTCCGTGCGCCGAAAACACGTAAAATTACTTGAGCGCGTTGAGATAGAACAAACGAGTTCAAAGTGCGCGTATTCTGCTTATACCTTTCAACAAAAAAATCATTATATTACAATACCAAAGGTATATATCTTGATTTTACAAGTAACTAAATAAATATTTATTTTTTTTAAAAATAATCATCCATCATTTTGATGGAATAAATAGATTCTTTCACCAAAAGACGGACTGAACGCTTGCTCATACGTTTTGTATGCGGTGCGTCAAATGAAATGTGCGCGTGCTTCTTATTATATGTTCGTTTGTAGCAGATTTATTTGTTACAACTGGGCGAACCAAAAGATCTTGGAGATGAAATTAAAAAAAAAACGATTACTACTATGTTACGTAAGTCTACGTACGTATATACGAGTTATTTACATACATACTGGTAAATCATACGAGTATTTAGTTATTTAACATAGTTTTAATAGTATCATGTTATTCACCTCAAGGTATTGTATGATGTAGTATATAGTGTACTTTCTATAACATATTATAGTATTTAGTTGTTGTACAGCATATCATAAAACGCCTTCCACATTTTTGTAACGTCCGCCCCCAGCAAGGGAAACCACAAGTTTTCGATCCTTTCGAGCATTCCTTTTCCTTCCAAAAATTCCAAACACAACTCAATTTCCTTTTCTGTTATGAACGTTCTCCACAACCCTCTCATCCAATCTACATCTATGCCCGGGCACTCCAGAGCATACACCCCAACCTTGCACAAAATCCCCTTCAAAATATCCTCGCGAACAATGCCGCCATTCATCCACATACAGCTTTCATCCCCCTTCAGCTCACAAATATTTATCTCAACATCCCCGCCTGGTACCCCAGTTAACTCCTTCACAATGGCGACACCGTTGACGTCTTCGTCCTTGACATCGCCCTCTTTAGACTTACGCCGCCGTTGCACCGCCTCGTCGTCAAATTGGCATACTTCATCGTTGCAAGAGATCCCATCAATGCCCCCATGCACGCGAAACACAGTTCTCGTCAAATCGAATGTTGCATTCGCTGCAAACATCCGCCTCAAAATGCCGCTGCGCGCATTAAAGTGCCCTTTGAGGGCTTTGTTTGCCATGCTAATTATGTTACGCAGAAATGCGGTCGCGCTATTCACAAGGCGAAATGCACTTTTGCGATTGGATACTGTAAACCAGCCGCGGTTTACGCTTAATGCGAGAGACTGAAAGAAGGTAGGGGCGTCTAAACTGTCAAGAATGGTATCAAAGTTTTCACGGGAGTAAAGCATAACACGAAAAAGAATGCGGACGTGCGCCCGGACATTGCCTTCTAGCGCGCGCGCCCTGTTACCATAGCCCCTCCACAACTTTTTACCAAAGAGAGGATAAATATCTCGCACAAATTTGCTATCGGATGATGATAGAGTGTCCTTCGCTGGGGCTGACGAAGACGCTGCAAAGTCGGCTTGTATTTGCTTCACTGCGTTTGCTTCAAACTCGGACGACGGCTTCGAATCTCTTTCGGCAACCACCATTTCCTCCTTGGCGGCTTCCATTATTTTCTTCTTGGGGCACTTGGGCAAGGCGACGACACTCTTTAGCTTCGTCCCTACACCATACTCGTGATAGCGCAACAAGTCGAGATCTTGCAACTGAACGACTATCTTGAGAAAATTTTTACGCGTAATCGTCTTTGTTTTATTCTCCAAGTTGCTCACTCGTCGAACGAGTTTCCACAAAGGAATCGCTCGGAATCTGTTCACCTCATCGACGATGAATCCAGCTCTCCTCCGCAACGTCACGTTGGCGAACTTTGACATAGCTTTGCTCATCACAACAATTTCGTTGGAGTTCATCGCCGCTTCGTTAATAAAGTACCGCCGCTCGCTCGATCTAGATCCATGCGCAATTTCAGTATGATTCACCACGCCGCCACGCTTGCATAAAATGTTGCACAAGTTGTAGACACGTTTGGAGGATATCCCAGACAGCTCCATGAGCTCTTTGCCCGTAAGCCCCTTTGATCCTGCATCCGTAAGGCTATCGACTAGCAAGTCTGCGCTCGAGCGATCCACGCACGCACCACCTTTGCTGGACTGAATGTGCGTACGCGCACGCTTTCGTATAGAAGTTTCCTTCGGATTCAGTGCAAACGTGCGGTAGCCCCTCGACTCGACCTCGCTCGCGACTAAATGGTCGGCCGCCCACCCGCCGAAAGCAGTAAAGGAGGCGATGTGGCGCAGGATTGTTCTCCGGTGACGGTACGTCCGCGGTTTCAAAGGCAGCACATCTTCGATGTTTTCGATGTCTAGCTGCGACGTGGGATTATTTCGGAGGCGAGCAACCATGCGGAGACAAAACAGTTCTGGCCGAAGCCGCGTCATGGGTACATCGTATAGGCGCATTGACATGTCTGGGGTAGGGGCGAAGCGGTCGAGGTAAATTCGGCTCTCGAGCCTCGTGTCGCGCTGGTGCACATATATGAAACCGCTCGCAACCAAATTATCTACGAGGTGATACAGATCAATTTTTTGGTGAGTAAATTGGCTCGATATATCGCTCCTCGAACACCCTTTGCGACGCGACTTGCCGATAATCTCAATTACCCCGCGTCGGACGCCCGTCACGTTGGTTCCTATCCCCAAAGAGCTATGGATGAGCGCCTCACTTGCATAAAAAACAACGCCACCCCCTTTTCGTTTCCTCTTTTTGGAGGAGGAGGAGGAGGAGGAGGCATCCACTTCAACAATGTTGGGGGTCGTCGATATATTTGGGGTTTTTTCTAGAAACTGGAGAATTTGCCGCTGCTTTTCGCCATCCGTCACATCGACCAAGTCAAAGAGCCTGGAGGGAACGCATCCATTTGGACCCTCTAACGCGACTTCGTCGCAGCATTTTGCGAATAGCGCGTGCATACGTTCCAAATGCTCAAGTATCCAATATGACAAATACAGCACGTACGATATGCGCAAGTGGGGCGAAAATAAAAAAAAGTAAAAACTGCAAACGGCCCTCTTGGCCAAAGCTCGCTCAAATGAAACGCAGCACTTTGAAATTCCAGGAGAGAATTACTAGATAGGCGCGGGAGCGCCAGGGGGCGAGGGTAGACCATCTCTCTCTCTCTCGCACTCCCTCTTCTCTCTTTACATCAATAACCTTTTGTCATGAAACTTTTTTTTTTCTTTTTTTATAAAAATTAAAAAAGAATAAATAATTAAAACGACAATCGTGTCATCGTGTCGGTAGAAACAAGCTGTTATAGTATAATTCGGTTAAATATTTGGTGAACTGGATATGCCATCCGACGTGACCGTGCCCCATAAAGTTTAGAGTGATTGATGTTCAGCGCGATGACCCGGTCTAGAATTAGTATTTAAATATTTAGTATGTATTAACCCGGTCTAGAATTAGTACGAGTATTTAGTAGTATTATATTTACTAGGGGAGTGTATGAGAGGTGAGAGGGGAGGACAAAAAGGAAAATAATCACAACATGTCACCTTTTAGTTTTGCCTTTGCATGCATAAAATGAACATAACTGCGCAGCATCGTTTTTTTTTTCTTTTTAAAAATACGATTGCAATGTATTTAAAAATGTGACATAAGTAGTACTTGAACGAGTGTGACATTATTTACTGAATACATTTTTAACGCTGCAAACAAGTTGCAACAATCAAAATGAACAAAGTTTTGGGTTTTGTTTCTATTCTTTTGAACCTCTCTCTCTCTGTTCAAGGTGAGCGTTGGGTTTCCTTCTGGTACGCTCCGAGCGCAGTTGATTTGAACAGCACCATCAGGCTCTTGGAACGGCACAAGGATGTCGTTACTTCAGTAATGCTCTACTGCGGTCATGGTGTAAATAACGACGGAACGTTGAAGGTCCAGGCAAGCGATATTTGCGTCGGAAAAAATGGAATCGTTCCGGCGCTTCGTAAGCTAGGAATAGGTGTCGAGTTTGTCGTCAATGATGGATGCACCAATGCGACCGCTCACAAGCTGTTTATGGCCAATGCAACGAGCATCAGCACTCTAACGACAATTGCGAAAAAGTACAATTTGACAGGTTGGAATCTTGACCTTGAACCCCAATCAGTGTACGTCCTTCCATTTTTCACACGTTTTCTTATCTCTTAACATTATATTCTGCAATAACTTACAATCAACAGCCGTGGGGTTGCAAGCGATGCCTCCGTGTATGCCTCATTTTGCTCAAAGCTCAAAGCTTCCTTAAATAGTGTTGGTACCCGCCTTACCATCGATGTCGCATCATTTTCACCTATGATCAACCAATTTGAAACGCTTGCACCATCTGTGGATCGCATGATGAATATGCAGACTTACAATGCAGATTCCATGTTTTTTTGGCTTCACGGATCAATATATGGAGGCAACTACATGGGTAGGTTTCAACGCTTCAATATTTTTTCCAAACTTAAAACTAACTTTTTTGCTTTTCCTTTATTAGGCTTCGTAAATGACAATGTGCCCAGAGCAACAAATGGAGTTGGAATGGGTTGTTGGCAGACAGCGATGTGCGGAAGTCATCTGTGTTGGTCAACCAGGGAAGAAAGCGCCGCACCAAGAATAGATCAAATGATCAAAGACGGCGTGCCTGAAGCTGCAATGTTTCGTATCGCTGGCGATCAAGATAAGCCGGGTCATTATCCTGAAGATTTTTGGTGGGCGGAGCTACTCAGGTTTAAGAACAGCTAAATAGCATTTACCAAAGTTAAAATATTTTTTAAAAATAAATTTGGAATAATCAAAAACATATATATCAAAAATAACTCTAATTCCTTGTTTCTTGTCCTTTCTTGAAAATCATTCAGCTGATCTTCGTTTGCAACGTACCATGGCAACTAGTGCAACGTTTTCTAAACAGGAACTCGAGAGGCACAGCACATCCGACTCGTGCTGGGTAGCTATTGATGGCGTTGTGTACGACGTGACAAAGTTTTTGAAGTTTCATCCAGGCGGTGCAAACTTGCTGAAACAGTATGGCGGAAAAGATGCCACAGCTGACTTTTTCGCGCTCCATCGTTCTGAGGTGCTTGAGAAGTATAAGCGTTTATCGATAGGAAAACTTGAGAATAGCTTACCGGGCGAGGATGCTGTATCGTGGGCATCCCCATCCCCCGTCCCTTTTGCAGAAGTCGATGCTCTTGCACCCAACCCAGCGCCTTCTCCATATTACACAGAATCGCACAGGCGTTTTATGCTGGCTGTTCGAGAGTTTGTTGACAAGGAAATTCGCCCGCTTGCGTGCGAGTATGACGATGCCGGCAAGATACCGCCCAAGTCACTATTTGAGAAAATGGGAGCTTTTGGGCTCCTCGCTTGCAGATTGGGACCTGGCCCGCACCTCAAAATGCTCCCGATGGAACTTCCTGGGGGTGTTACCCCAGACGAGTTTGATTATTTTCATGAAAAAATCGTGAACGAAGAGCTCGCGCGGTTAGGGACTCCCGGTTTCATTGACGGAATCGGCACGGGACTTGTTATCGGGTTACCCCCTGTAGCTGTCTTCGGCAACCCGGAATTATCAATGAGAGTGGGCATGGAGTGCCTTTCTGGACAGAAGATTATTTGCCTCGCTGTTTCAGAGCCGCAAGCGGGTTCCGACGTCGCTGCCTTGACAACAACCGCTCGAAAAAGCCCATGTGGAAAGTTTTACATCGTAAATGGAATTAAAAAATGGATCACAAACGGCGCGTTTGCAGATTATTTTGTTGTAGCTGTGCGAACAGGACCAGAGGGCAGCGGAATGAAGGGGGTTTCCTTTCTTTTCATCGAGAGAAGCGAAGGCGTCTCGACTCCCAAAATAGAAACTGCCTACGGGAGTAGCGCCGGCACATCCTACGTCATTTTTGAGGACGTGAAAGTGCCTGTCGAAAATCTCATCGGGAAAGAAAATGAAGGGTTCAAAATAATTATGCTCAATTTCAATCATGAGCGCTGGGCGATTTGCGTGGGCGTAGTGCGTGCAGCGCGCACATGCATTGAAGAATGTTACAAGTGGACATTTCAGCGTCGCGTGTTTGGCAAAAAGTTGATCGAGCAGCCTGTCATTCGCCTCAAGCTGGGCCAGCTCACTGCCAAGCTCGAGTCTATTCACGCCTGGCTAGAAAAAATAACGTATCAGATGAACGAGTTACCTGGGCTGCAGCAGGCATCGCTGGCCCCCTCGATATCTCTGTTGAAGTACATGACCACGCGAATGTCCCTAGCTGTAAGTGAGCAGGCGTGCCAAATCTTTGGAGGTCGCGCCGTCACTAAGCGAGGAATGGGACAATTCATAGAAAGATTCCAACGGGCAATTAAATTTACAGCTATATATGGAGGATCAGAAGAGATTATGGCAGACATGGCAGTGCGGATGGCGACAAGGCAGTTTCCTCTAAACGCAAGGCTATAATAAAAAACAGTGCGAATTTAATGAATATTTACGTAAATACATATTTACTTGAAAAATATTAACCTCTATTTTCGATGACATCGCCGGGCAGCAGCCTCGCATCGTGATCTTTATCTTCGGGATTTCCAGGGACGGGGATATTCCCACCCGCACTCACTACGTCAAATATACCCTTCACAAACTTGGTAAACACAGCAACGCGGTCGGCATCGTTGGGGAAGGAGCAGCCTTTATCACAAGCTGTTTTGAATGCGCGCGATGTAGCGAGAAACCGAACCAACTTCTTCGATTGGTTTGGAAACGCAAGTCCAATTCTGCTACCAGCCACAGCAAGAAATGCCTGCAGCAACGACCGCGTCCACCGCCACTTGACGCCATTTATAGACCCCGCAATCCATCGCCAGCACTCGGGTATTCCACCCCACGGGTGTTTTAGAGGAGTTCCCGACTGAGCTTGAAGCATGCTATACGGCGGCTGCGCGAGCATCATGGGCGCGGTCTGCAAAATCGCACCATACCATGCCACAGTAGCTTGCATGCGAAGCAGGTAATCATTTTCGCTTTCGTTTTCTTTGTAACCGAGCGCACTACGTCGTGCCTTTGGTGCCAATTTATCGCTCTCTATGCGCTCTCTGAGACCTGGCACGCAGTACGGGCACGCCGCAACAAGCGAGGACATTAGATGATCTGCAAAGCTCGGGCGGTCGAGCATTACAGCGAGCGCGAGATACGCCAGCGCGAAATTGCTTTCTCCGTGACGAATCGCTTCAGGGCTTGACTGCGTTGATGCTTTCATCACAAACTGGTCTGCTACGACGTGTTGAACAATATCAAGTTGACTGGGCAATTTTTCCGAGACGGTATCAAGGAGCTGCTTGATGCCCATATTTCTCGTCTCGCCAATAAAGCGGAATCGTACATCCTTGATAGTACCAGCAGCATTGTTGATATGGACGCGCGCTTGGTTGATACTCTTTCGATATCGCTTTATTTCTAAGAACGCTTTTACTTCCGTTTCGCGATTTGCTCGGGCGACTCGAAGATCCCAAGCCCGCTGCACAAGAGCTTTTCGCGTCGACTTCAATGCAGGCGCAGCTGCTGTTTGAGGCGTAGTGCTGCTTTTATTGAGGGGGGCAGGGGTGAGGGTGGTGGCGAGAGCAGGAGCAGGTGTGGGAGCAGGAGCAGAAACAGGAGGCACGGGGGCTGCAGCGATCGACGGAGATACCTCCTTACCGACGCCAACCTTTGCTGAAGCTTTCTTTTTCAGCGCCTCTTGCCGTTTCAGAAGCGCCGCCATCTTTGTCTTAACCTCAGCTTGGTATGCTTTCGCGCTCTGATCAAATTCGTTTGAAAGCGTCTGAACAGCTCGTTTGTATGCTCTAGAAGCTGCACCTTCCTCCGCTTTCGACCATACATCTGTAGCGGACGCACCCGAAAAGGGAGCGTCCCCAAATTTTCGCGATATATCGGCGACCAGTTGGCGGTCTTCTCTCACTCGCTTTGCCCCCGCTGAGTCGCACGTACGTTCTAACTTTCGCAGTTTCGCGACTGTTGCATCCATAACGCCTCGACTCCTTGCCTGCTCCATCCTTGAAGACTCCTCTAACTTTGCCGACCAAAACATGAGCTCATCTCTCTCGCGATATTCCGCAAAGGAGGCGCGCAGTGACGAAAACGCTTCCCTCATCGGGGACTCCGCCGAGTCGTCGCGAGAGTGTGCGCGCGCGACGATCGCTTCCATGGCTTTATGAAAAAGGAGACAAAATACCCAAATTTCAGAAAATGCGTCACAGTTTAAAAGGAAGCAGTCTTCGAAATGCGTGCGAATTCAATGTATTTATTATTTTAAAATTAAGTTTATGTGTATGATGGTGAGTTGGGAAGAACAAAATCCTTACGAGTAGTATATTAAATTTAATTATTTATGATACTTACTTTGTTTCCTATTTTTTATTTTCATACTGTATATTATTATATAAATGCTTTATTCTTTATTAAAAAAAATTAAAATACGCAATGGTCCTCGTAGGTCGAGGCCGTCACCACGTCCCCAACATAACCCGCGCAAAGGCGCTTTTGAGAATCGTGCTTTGCGCGGAGGGCAGATGCCAACATTTTATGACGCGAGAGCATATCTTTCTTTGCTTGCTCATGCCGCCGGACAACATCATCGCGAACGTTGTCTTGAACGGGATCTGCACGCGTGGTTGCTTTCGCAGATTCAAGGGGCCTCCAGCTTGGACTGAGATGCTGGCAAGCGACCTCGAATGCAGTGCATGGACGTCGCTTCTCTGATTCGGCGAGCCCCATTTTGGCGAGGCTTTCGTTGAGATCGTTCAAGAACGCGGCATTTATGCGAGCGATCTCGAAACGGAATCTCATTTCGAGGGTTGCACGTTCTTTCGCATGAGTTGTTGGCATTCCTGGACTGATGCCTTCGATGTTAGTACCACTGCACGTAAATGCGCGGGCATCGGCGAAGATTCTTTGGTTTGGAGGCACCAAGCGCGCGGCGTCATCGTGTGGGCCAACGCACACGACATCTTGCGTGTGATCCACTGGGGGAACAAAATGAATTTCTTCAAATATAATGCCCGGAAATGCTTTGGGTATGGGGGCGCCTTCACGGGCCTTGGCAGCAACCCTTCGCGAAGCTGGGACATCTTCCGAAGCTGAGGAACTACTGTCACGCTTCCGCTTTGACTTTAGCTTTGACTTTGCCTTTTTTTTGGAGGGGGTATTTTTCTTTGCTGGTACATTCGCTTTTACCTTAATGGCGGCTACTCTCGTCTTTTTTTGTACAACAGGTATTTTCGGACCTTTTACATTTGGAGCAGCGATAGCTCCTCGCGAGGGCTTTTTATCTGCGCTTTTAACACTACTCTTCACTTTCACCTTCACCTTCTCCTCAGCATGCGTCTTCTTCTTCGCCCCGCTACTCTTCTTCTCCCACTGATTTGTATATGATATCTTTTTGTGAGAGCTGTGGCCGCGGGGAACGCTAACGTCGTACGTTTTTGTCACAACTGGGGCGCTCGCGGTCGCGCGCACAAGCCACGCGCACACGAGTTCCCGGCTGTCCACGTCGACCATGTGGACGCGCATCGTGCTCGACGCGAGGGTCGCGGGTCGGTATAATATTTCGAATTTATTAAAAGCACCCGCCACGAGTTGAAAACTCGCGCTTGGAACGCACATGACCTCACCTGGGTGACTCGAGTAGCAGCGAACGCGCCTCGCGTACGTGTCGCCGCGTACGACGAGTTCCGTGCTCCGTGTTTGGCCTAGAGTTGCGTGCACGTCCAAGCTGCGCATTGGCTGAACTACGACGCGCCAAATTTCGTGCAGCGTCGCGTGATACGGGTCATCGTATAGCACGATATAGAAATCCGCCACTGAAGCCAAATCGCCGCATCGATATTTTATGTAGAGCTCCTGCGTCCGACGCTGCGCGGAGGCTTCTTTCCACTCGACGATCGCTCTGGGGTTGGTGCAGTAAGCAAACTTGGTGCCTGCAGGAATGCGACTAGATCTTGCTGTTGGAATGATGCGGATGGTCTTTTTCAGATACTCCTCAGCAGCGTTGTTAAAGCGAAGCGTCCTGTGCACTGAGAACGATTTCGAAGAAATCTTAAGTCGCAAGAGCGCAACAGCTTGATTGTGACTTTTGCTTGTGAAGGATATCGATATCGTCCTCGATGCAGCGCTCTCCTGGTCTGCATTGAAGGACATAAATACGAAAGGAATCGAAATGCTTTCGCGAGCTGCCAACATCACATGCCCATCTTGAGTTATCATATCATCTTCGATGGCGCCCAAGGCGCTTCCAATCTCCGGCTGCACATGCTCCCGGTAGTACCTCCACTCTTGCGCGTCGGTGATGATACGCAGTTCTGGATCCGTAAAGTCGATCTTAAAGCGCTGCTCGTGAGTGTACGGGTTCGAAAGCTGGTATTCAAAATAGCAGGGCTTGCCAAACGAGGGATAGATTTTAAAGTTAGATGTGAGCGACTGGCGAAGCAGCTGCCCCACGAGCGCCCGCTTTTGACCTTCCCTGTAGCGCTTGACAAGATCTAAATTAGACGCGTGCGCAGCTGCTGCGCCCAAATCATCATCTCCCTTTGCTCTCCTGCTTCGCTGTATAGTCCGCGTGCGACGAAGGTCGTCAATGCGGGAGAGCTGCCTCTCTACGAGTGCTTGGTCTTTCACGTCGCGCACGTCAAGAACGCCCCCATCAGACTCCGCGACTGAGACACCAAGGCTCATAAGCAGCGCGCGAAAGTCAGAGTGGCCCATTTTGCCGCAATTTTCCGTATCATACGCGCGAATTGCGCGCTTTATATCAATGCCCTGCTTGGCTGCCCTGCGCATCATTTTCTTGACTTTGTCGCGGAATCGGCTGCTGCCAAAGTCATACTTACTGTTCTCATCGTCGCTACCACTGTCGACGTTATCTTCGCCAACATCATCATTTCTGTCAGCGCTGTCGATATCGCCGATCAGATTTGATTTTGCCGCCTTTGCGTCCTTTCCTTTGGCAAAGTCAATAAACTTTGCATACGAGACTTCGTCGGCGTCGCTGCCACCTCCGCACACGTCTCGGAATAGCACCTCGAGTTCTCTCTCATCCAACTCAAAATCAGTTCCGAGCTCCTTTAGCGCCTTTTGCATTTCTGAGCGACTTATCATCCCATCGCCGTTCTTGTCAAAATGTTCGAAACTCTCCCTTAAAACAATACCCTCGTCTTCGGCGCGTTTAAGCACCTCGCGAAGCTTGCTCTTCACTTCCTCCGCATGATCGCTAGAAGAAGTATCAGCGAGCACGCGAGGTGATTTCGGGGACGCTTTTGCAAACTTGATGAATTCCAAGTACGAAACCTCTCCGTCTCCGTCTTCGTCAAATTGGGCCAGCAGAGAATCAAGTTCACGCTCCGATGTTTCGAACTTTGGACCCAGCTCCTTGAGCGCCTTTCGCATCTCCGATCGGGAAATTTTTCCATCATTATTTTTATCAAAATGGGCAAACGATTGCTCGAGATCCACGCCTTCATCTTCAGCTTGCGACAGCACCTTTCGCAGCATATCCTCAATCGCTAGTTTTTTGTCTTTTTTTGACATAACATTTCCATCTTTCATGAAGTCGACAAACTCTACGTACGATACAGAGCCATCGCCGTCGGCGTCAAAGCGTCCCAGAAGCGCGTCGAGCTCCTCTTCGTTCACTTCAAAATCGCGCCCGAGCTCAGAAAGAGCTTTGCGCATTTCAGAACGAGAGATTTTTCCGTCTTCATTTTTGTCAAAGTGGGCAAACGATGACTTGTAATCAACGCCTTCCTCTTCTGCTCTCGCAAGCACGCGACGAAGCTTCTTTTCGACACTCACAGATGCTTTTGACGTCCTTTTCGTTTTCTTTTGAGAAGGGACCCGAGAGACGTCGGCAAATGCGTAAAATTTTGCTACTTCAATTTCACCTCGATCATCCTCGTCGAGAATCTCAATCATTTCGTTGATCTCGTATCCTGTGAGGCAATAGGAATCCGAAGTACTCCAGCCAGGACCGTTGCTATCTTCCGGAGCTTTCTCATGCCTGGCGTAGTGCGACGTGTTTGTCTTCAATAGACGCCCAAGCTCAGCATTCGTGTCTGCGAGAGGACGTGCGCGAGTCCTGTACTGGGGCTTTCGCTTGGACGTTGCGCCCTTGGAAGTACCAAAAGCAGTTTTGACGCGCCAATTCGTACCGTCTGTCAGCGCCGTTCCACTCGCCTCGACCTCGTTGCCGAGCGGGTCGGCAGGATCGCGACGCTTGCGGGAACTCGAGCTCTTGAAGCCGTAATTTGATACAATTAGCTGCACCTTTCCAACGACACGTCCACCAGGGAGCATATTCCCGTGAATGTCGACGACTCCACCAGAGAGATTTGAATCGATGACGTCAAACTCCTTCGCCACTTTAACACTCCGGTCCCCTTGTCGCATCAGCGACGCCATCTCAACAGCTATAACGCCCAGAGAGTGCAGGGAGTCGCCATCCCAGCACTCGATGAAAAGAGTCTTTTCGCGAAGGTACTCTGCGAATTCTCGCCCTTCGTTCTGAGACGCGCTATCAGTGTCGATAACAAATTTGAGAGCAAGGCTGGGCGCGTCTCGGGCTCCGCGCTTACTCCTCGTCAAAATATATGGATGCGATACGCCCGTCGTATGGTTATCATTGCGCTCTTCTTCATCCGCTGCGCGAAGTTTCATGCGTTCTGTTCTGGTCGGCTCGCGGTCATAGAACTGGAAAGTAAAAAAGACACTGCGCGGTTTGATTGCGTTGACACCTCTGACGACACGAAATGCAGCAAATTGAAAGGTAAACTCGTTGACTTTTCTTGGGTCCGCAAGCTCCGCATCGATAGACCCTTTTACAAGAGGCGCAGTCACGGAGAATTTATTCTGGTCGCTCGTGCCCTCCCTCACATCGTAAAAGCCGTGCTTGTTAAGGTACGCGCTTGATGCGCGGGAGAGGTTGTTGGAAAGTTCCTGTGGATGCAGCGTGAGGTTGGCGCCAGGTTTATACACATTTGTTGTGAAAGCAGTGGGCTCGACTTGCATTTGAGCTGATGACTGAGGACCGATCGGGGCTAGAAGCGACGCTGCCAGAAGCGTATTGTGGATTTGATTCGCGGCATACGTTGGAAACCGTTCCACACTGACACCGAGTGGCTGGCCACTGGAAGCAGCCTGTTGCATGCGGCGCTTTCTTCTGGCCAGAGATTTACTAAAGTCAATGTTTGGAACGTCAATAGACGCATCGTCCTCTGAATTGGAAAATCCTTCAGATTCTGAGCCATCGTCCTCGTCAGATTTATTTTTCTTTTTCTGTCGACGCTGCCGCCTGCGCTTGGCGCCGCTCCAGTCGTCGCTATCCTCGTCGTCACTGATACTGTCGCTACCTGCGTCACCATCATCATCGTTTTCCGAAAAAAGACTGTCGGCATCTTCCCCGGCATCATCATCCGGCATTGCATCACCGGCAAACTTGATACCTGCGATAATTGGTAGGTGTGACGATCGTGGTGGCAGCGAGAGCGCACTCTTTACGAGGTTGTCGCTTGGAAGCTGAAATTCGAGCTGGAGGGGCATGCCAGTTTTTGCGTCAAACTTTTGGCCGTTTGCTAAATATGTACGCCCGCCGCTAAAAGGGAGCCAGTAGCAGCTCCCAATTGCAATAGTCGCTTCTACCGAATTACCCTCGTCGTTCGTGACGGGCACCTCATACCCAAGCTCGAATGCGAGAGCTATCATCGGATCCTTTGGAATTTTTACGACAGACAATGATCGCGTAGTCGTGTAGGCCGAATACCCTCGAAAAGATGATTTTGCCTTTTTCATTCGAGAACTTGCCCACCCTTTCGCAGATAGCTGCGTGTGCCCGTTATGTGCACCCATGCGCAATACAAACTTTCCTTTGCGCTCATCCGCTTCGACGTCGAGGGACGCGCGGAGGTAGTCGGTAATAGATTCGCCAAATGATTTCGGAAGCATTACTTTGACTTGTTTTACGCGCAGACTTGTGGTCGAGACGAGCGACGGCAGGGAAAGTGGGAACTGATCTTGATGCTCTGCGCCTATGCACGCCACCTCCTCATCATGTGCATCGAGGCGCGGCTTGAAACCAGGCACGTGGGTGTTTGCGCCAATGATTTCATCGTCGGCGATTAACCGTGCTGCTTTGCTGAATTTTGGATGAAGTGCCGCAGCAAAGCGTATGGCGCACTTTCGCTGCGGTTTAAAGTCAGACTCCCTGACGACCTTCCCCTTATAAAATACAAGAGCACGAGGACTTCCTGTAAACACAGGAGCGTCGACAGAGCTATCTTCAGCATTTCGCCTCGAAGCTTTCGCGAGGCGCTCCGCGAACAAGTTGAGCATACTCCAGCCGCACCCAAGTCGCCGAATGACATGACCGCTCTTCTTGTTAGCCTCCTCCACTATTATTTCGGCTACAGCCACGCAACTCGCATCGACTGCTTTCGTCTTAAAGCAAACAGTTTGCTGCACGTTGAGACTTTTCCCACTTTTCACCTTTATGGGGGCACTCTGCCACGTATTGCCGTAAAAGGCACCCGTTTCGAGGTGGAAGAGAGACATTGAGATGCGCGCGTTGATTTTGGAATTTGACGTTGCTTCGGTGACGGCGCGAGGAAGATTAAAGTTGGTTACTTTATCAAGAAAGACAGTCACCAACTGAGATTTGGATTTTAAACGCGTCTCTGCATCGTTAGGAAAGGGAAGCGTAATCGACGCATCACGAAGCACTTTGAAGGTATCCACGCGAAGGTGCTGGGGAGAACTCAAATCGTTTTCTGACTCAACTTCTTGCGATAGATATCCGTCGTCATCGCTTCGCAACGATGCATTATCAGATTTTTCTGATTCGTCCGAGTAGTCATCGTCGCGACGTTTGCGCCCTCGGGCCATTTTGTTTGCGTTGACGTTAAGAATGTGGCGTCAAAAAATAAACGGTGGCGATGAACCCTAAAAGCAAAGCAACAGAGAAATCTAACGAGCACAGGTGAATTTCAAAAGCGCTACTGCCAATAAGGTAGATGCAAGATCTCTTTTCGTGTTTTTAATTAAAATAAGTTACAACGTATGAACCAAATAATAATATTAAAAGGAAAACTTTATTACATTTTTGGTATTTGCGATATATAATATTATATTTATATTGTACTCGTAATAATAATATAAA
>JACLAC010003055.1_pt1 | contig 23457 bp, 21 predicted proteins | sample 8027881 | NCBI WGS metagenome assembly JACLAC01 (sample SAMN15725517, study PRJNA655200) | protist metagenome | isolation source: fluorescence activated cell sorting (FACS) single amplified genomes of... | place: Spain: Blaines Bay Microbial Observatory, Mediterranean Sea | collected 2016-01-19 | reverse complement strand
ATCGGTGTTAGTGGCGGGGTTGATTACGCTGATTGTGTTAGTCGCCAGTGTGATTCCACTGATTAAGGTACATGGCTTAAGTCCGAAAGAGGCGATAAATTATTCTAATTGGGCACGGGAATAGGTGACGGTGATGGTAGACGGGCAAGTGGAATACAAAGTCGTAGTGAATGAGGAAAAACAATATTCTATTTGGTTGGCAGACAATGAGAATGCGCCAGGGTGGTCGGATGAGGGGAAGCGAGGGAGTAAGGAGGCATGTTTGGATTATATTGAACAGGTTTGGGTGGATATGCGTCCGGCGAGCTTGGCGATGAGTTCGGAGGCTAGGCGGTGAGGGTGCCCTGTATTTAATGTCCAATACTATTAAGTATTGATCATAACGTAAACCTCTGATTTTTATCGATTTATTGATTAAATCGGCTGCATTCGACAGCGAAAGCCAGTACGTGAGCTGATGGCATTGTATGACATTACATCTTCAGCGGCGGCCTTTTCTGCCCAAAGACTTAGCCTTGATAAGCTCTTTTACCACGTCCTTCGTTCTAGTGTACGCATTTTATCCAGTTTCTCTCGGCTAATAGGGGCATCACCTATAAATCGCAACACCATCCCCTTCTTGCCCAGCCAAGCTGAGTTTGGCGGTTTCGAAGATGCCGTTATCGAAGCCCCGGCATCGACAGAACACAACGGTCCAATTGTGGAGAACTTGAATTGTTGGATTAGAAAGCACATTCGTAATCGCCAGAAATAGTCCACCGCTATCAGGACTTACTGTGGTTTTTCCTGACCCCCCCCCATTTTACAAAGCACAAGAACAGGGTGAAAATGCAAGTCACCGACAGAGATATTGTCTGGAACACCACCTGTATTGGCTGGATTTACGGAGGTTCGAGCGTTTCAAGCGCACCGCCTAACGCCTAAGCTCTCCATTCTTTCAATATACACGGGCACTGGTGCGGGCTAAGCAGCGGTGAGCATAAACTCGTCAATTGGTACCCAAAACACCTACATTTTGAACTACGCAATATTGGACGCTTGTTTAAAATATGTGGCTTTTTATGCCATGCGTGGTCTGAACGGGACATCCTTTGTTCTTGTAGTGTGGAGGAAAAAAATCAGCTAAATACCACAAAGGGTATAGTTGTAAATAGTGCGGGTGTCCGGTTTACGTAGAACTGAGGTCTATCTTTCAGTTCTTGGTACTCTTTTCATTGCTCAAAGTCCTGCTTATCGATAATATAGGTAATATCGTAAGACTATTTCCGAGTTGAGGAGACAATATGGCAACTACCAGTCAGTTTGAACTGTTCTGTCAAGGTTACTTTGCTAGGCTGCGAGCCAGTACAGGCAAAATTGCAAGCAATCATGATACCGCTAAAGCTAGAAATAAGACTTTGAAGAAATCAAAATCTGCTCGTGTTCATACCGTAATCGGTAAAAGTATCAAGAGTGTAGGGCCTGATGTTATAGCGTCTCCTCTTTTAGATTTAGCGGTAGTGAAGGCATTCCAAAGTGTGCCTAAACCTAGTGGAAGGGTCGAAGATAATGAATACCATTTCTTAATGTTAGGGAATTCCCCTGGGTACAAGATGTCAAGTTACTTCAAAGTTCCAGGAAATGGAGGATCTATTCACTATGGGTGTCAGTTAGGTTATCAATTAGATTGGAATGATGTGGTTGCTGCGGCGCACACTCATCCTCTCTATAAAGATCGAACTGTAAACAGGAAGAATAAATACTTTTCAGCAGGAGACCCTTCCGTTATTTTGGTGCATCAGATTCCTTTGTATCTGAGAACGCCAAAAGCGAAGCAAATTAAGGTTTTAGAGATTCGAGGTAATTGGATAACGACTCGACGTGCTGATATTGTAGGTGATCAAGCTAAAAAATGGAAGTTTAGAAGCTGATTGAATGAGAGATTTAATAATGAAAGAAGGAAAACTATCTGTTTTCAGGTTACTTTTAATAGTGGTGTTGCTGAACGAAATCACTGCCTGCGTGAATAATACCGAAAGCCCGCCACTTGTTATGGATTACGATTCCTGCATTGCAGCAAGTAAAGACCCAAAACATATTCTTAACAACTATGAACACACTATTCAAGGCTGTAATATGTTGCTATTGGAAATTGGGGCCGCTGAAGCTGCCGAAAGAGACCTAGATAATTCAAGTAAAGAGTAGTTTTTTATTATGAAAAATTTTGGCATTTTAAATTCTCTCTACATACCGTTCAATATACTGATGTAAGCTTTCTAGCTCAATGTAACCCTCAGCTTCTGGGCTGCAGGGCAATGGCCCGGTATCTAAAAATTGGATGTGCTCGATAACTTTTTTTTCACCAAGACCTGCATCAAGCACAATATACATGGCACTCTCAGACAGTTTATGAATACCCTCATCATAGTTTGGTATCCCTATACGTAAGCCGATTACACCAGGTTTATCAGGGTTAACGAGTGGCAAAAACCAAATATCTTTAGGGTCGTAATCCACACCGTCATAATTGGTTATGAAGTCAAAGCCTTGAGCAGGTTTGAATGCAATAATTTTCCATCCAGGGATATTTGGCGCAGAAGATACCAACGTTACTACGCTATCAAATTGTTCATGGTCACCTTCAGCAGTAATTATTAGCTCTTTGGGCTTACTATTGATTGAAAACTCAAAGTACAGTGAGCTGTTGTATTTATGAAGAGTCTCCATTATCTGATCCAAAGTATCTTCATCACCAGACTTGTATGCCTCAACTTTAATCCGATTACTTTCAAACCACTTCCAAAAATTTTCTTCTGAACTCATTACATAACTCGCATTACAAAGGGTTATTAATATGACTATCAATCGGTACATGGGAATACACTTAACGCCTACCTGGATGAGATGGTTAGAGTTCATCGGTGTAGCTTACAAAGCAACAACTTCAATCGCCCACTCCTTCATCTTAATTTTAGTAGCTCTACTAAACAATTATGCACATATGCACAATTTTCTGTCGAACGTTGCCGCTTAAGCTCTATATGTACTGGTCTAAAAAATGCCAATGTAGCCTCAAACCCACAGATAGTCAAGGCCGCCGTCGATTAGGTTGTAGTCGCTCAAAGGCAATATGTCACCTAAGTGACATATTGGGGAATCGCCACAATACCCCAAGAGGCAGAGCATCACTGATGTTTCGTCGTGGTTCAGAATGGAGGGGGTTGGGTACCAATAGACGAGTTTTTACCCACAGCCGCTTAAGCTCACACCAGTGTTGCCTGCATATTGAAAGAGTGTGGAGCTTAGACGGTGTGCTTGAAGCGCTCAAACTCCAACAACTCCAACCAATGCCAAAGATGTTCTCCAGACAATATCTCCGCCGGTGACTTATCTTTTCGCTCTGCTCTTACTCTTCGATACGAGTGCGCGGATTGAAACAGCGCCGGTGACATAGCGCCACAGCGCAGCACCCGATCCACTTCCTGCTTACGACTAAAAATGATCCTGGCAGAGCTATTATCAGGTACTTGGTGAGTTTTGTCATGATACGTATTCTGCACCCATTCCTCTACATTATCACTCGGCGCGGGCTGCATACTCCCACGTGGCCTCGCTGGGCAGACGATAAGGGCCGTTTTTCTTCAGGTCTTTGGCATTATCATTGAGCCACTGAATATAGGCTTGCGGGTCGTGCCAAGAGACATTAATTACAGGACGATTGCCCCGTCCCCAGCCTTGATCACTTGGAAGTTTTTTGTGAGTGGCTTGGGTAAAAGTATAATACTGACCGACGGTGATTTCGGTGGCACTCATCTGAAAGGCCTTGATTGTCACTTTGTACGGAAGATGTTCACTGAGTTTACACTTGCTGTTGCCACAGCCCATCAAAAATGTGCCTGCCGGAATGCTCACCATCACAGGTAAGGTATTTTTGTTTGGCAACAGGGCCTATACTGCCAAGGCCAGCATAAACAACGGCTGATTTAAATGATGAACCCCCTGATAGAAAAAAAAGGCTTTATCACCGAAATCTATGTCATCTGGCATACCTTCATCCAGCCTAAGCGAGCAGATCCAGCGACAGCCAACCCAACAGTTTGAGCCCTGTGGTCGCGGCCATTTTCTGCAACATCCAGCGGGGTCTCGATCAACGACAGATAATCGGGGATCAGGTTCAGCAGTAGACCCATGGTCACCACCGTGGCCGACAGTTCGAACCAGCTTTCATTGGCCAAAGAGGAGGAGTGTGCATTCAAACTCAACACCAGCGCCGTCATTAACACCAGCCACAGCATTGAAGCTACACAGCAGCGGGCGAAAAACAGCCTATGAACGGGGCCTAGAAGTTAACACGATACCGAAGGTATCCGGCATAAAGACCAGAGCGATGTGACCTTCGTCGACCATATCTTTAAACTTACCGGCTGTCTGGTCACTGGCATGCTTCGTCACCATCTGAAAGAAAAATACACTAGGAAGGCTGCAACGATCGCAACACCGACAAAACTTGATGGTCCGAACAGAGTGATTAAATCCATAGCTTACCTGTGGCAGGGGAATGTGGAACAGTATTAAGGTTGATTGTTTTGCAGCCAGACGGTAGGATACTGGCAGAGCACTACTTTCAATCTCTTGAGGATGCTATGGAGTGAGCACGCCAATGTACCAAACACCTGTATCCGATTTGATTGACCATAAGGTTCTGCCCAATTCGCCCAAAACGAGCATTGTCAACGGCGTTTACGCCTTGTTTTTCATGCTGGTTTTTTCGTTGCACTGGTCTGGTGACGAGCCGCCCACAGCGGATCAAATCTATATCAGTCTTGTGACGCTGTTGCCCTTGTGGGTCATGTTGATTGCCACCATGATCGCGTTGGCCCGCAAGCGCAGGTCAATGATTGTTTGGGTGCTGCGGGGCAATTGGTGCTGTTTTGCGGTTACGATACTGTTAATGCTCGCCACGATCTTACAGCAGGAGTACGAGGTAGCAGCCTGGGTTGTGTTTGCCTGCGTGCCCTTTGCGCTGAATATTTGGCGCTTGAGAGTGTTAAAGGCCTGCTCGTAAACAACGTATACAGAACGCTGAAAACACGCGAGAACTCCCCATTGGCAGGGGATCAAAATCCCGTGAGTGAGAGGGCGAACCCATGCGCGCCGAGTGACCTTGGGGCAATTTGCGCTGATGAGTTTCGGTAAAGGCATAGTACTGAAGGCTTGTATCCGGGGGGACGTCATCTTATTCATTATGACCAATACTCTCTAGTATCGGTCATATCATAAGGTGTTGATTTATAATCAGTTTATTTGAAAATTAGCCGCTATCAACACCGAAATCCGCATTGGCGTGAGTACATGAGTCGATGGCATTGTATAATCTTATATCGTCAGCAGCGGCCTTTTCTGCTCAAAGACTTAGCATTGACAAGGTCTTTTACCACGCCCTTCGTTCTAGTGTACGTATTTTATCCAGTATCTCCCGACTAATATCGAATTCACCAACGATAAACCGCTAGAGCTTGAAAAGCCTCAGTAATCATAACGTGCCTCCTTCCGGCCAGTTTGCCCAATGTGTATTCGATTTACTTGTAACACTATATGTTTCCCGACGACCAGTAACAATAGCCTCTGCAATCAACGAGAAAGTTTCAGATGAGCTTGGTAACTCTTCGCATGAAATATCTGGGTGATTCCATTCATCAAGCTTCAATAAGACTTCCATTTCCGGGGTTACACTAATCCTTCTTTCTTCTTCTGTACACAGCACTTTATCTGGATATTTCGCTGCCAAATATCGACAAAATTCGAAAATTAGAGGTCTATCTTCCTCAAGTTCAATTTCTAATCCTTCGTATTCGTCAGTCTTTGGTATTGCAACTTTAACGCCCCTCCTTAAAAAACAATGACCGTTTTTTTTAATATATTCGGAGGCATCTTGATCCCAACAATTATCATTTTCGATAGGGTAAACAAATCTCGACTCATTGTAGGGGTTATTACTTAGGTATTCTTCATACGCTTCTTCTGATACATAGTTGGATGAAGGGTTTCTATTGAACAAGTTGCTTGAGAAAGTATAAATTTGAATATATGGTTCCCCAGCTTTAGGGGAAAACCCAAAAACCTCTATTACAATTGCCCAATCATCTTTGGATCTATATACACACATTCTCGTTTTTGCTTGATAAACGTAACCGTTGTCAAGTACAGGAAAAGTGAATTCCTCAGCACATTTATCTAGAACTTCTAGTATTCTTTCTTTAGTCCAATTCATGCTCGATACATCTCTAACTTCGCCTAACATTAAAATAGTGTGCGCGTCTTCTTACGTCGTATTGACTATCTTGATGCCATATTACAGTATTAACTTTCCCATACCTATTGTTTACGCCATCAATGCCGTCTACCAGTCATTAATTTGGCGTGCTTCAGAATGGCAAGGTGGTTCAAACCAGGATTCCACTTTGGCAGCGAAAACTGACGAACTTACATCCACTCTAAACAAATAACAGCCGTGTTTCTATGTGTATAATGTCATTCATTTCGAGCATTGTACACCGAAAGGCATCACCTATAAATTGCAACACCATCTCCTTTTTGCCCGGTCAAACCGAGCTTGGCGATCTCGAAGATGCCGTTATCGAAGCCCTAGCATCGACAGAACGCACCGACTCAATGGTGGAGAGCTTGAATTGCTGGGTTAGAAAGCACATTCGTAATCGTCAGGAATAGGCCACCTCTACCTGGGCTTACTATGGCTTTTCCTGAACCACACCCCCATTTTACAAAGCACAAGAACAGAGTGAAAAATCAAGTCACCGGCAGAGATATTGTCTGGAACACCACCTGTATTGGTTGAAGTTACTGGGGTTAGAGCGCTTCAAGCGCACCGCCTAAGCTCTCCACTCTTTCAATATACACGGGCACTGTTAGCTGACTAAGCAACGGTAGGTAAAAACTCGTCAATTGGTACCCCCCTCTGTTTTGAACCATGTCGTTATTAGAGCGGAGGTCCTATTACATCAACCCCACAAGTAATACCGCCCAGCGATACAAGGGCGTTCAGGGAGATGGTTCGCATTTTAAGTGATGGATGGCGTCATAATTCTCGTGATGGCACAAAACAAACCGTTTAGTTTGAGGGCATCAAAATCTTGTGGCACAGTTCGACTACAGAAGAGCACATCAACACAAGAGATTATTGCAATGTTTGAAGGTATACCAACACTGGAAGAAATGGAAGCTATGAAGGAAGCCCGCAAAAACGCTCCACCTCCTCGTATTGAGCAAATTATGAATCTTGTACTACCTAACAAGCATAAAAAGATTCACAAAGCCCATCGGGTTAAGTTGCTTAATGCGATGCTGGACTTTGCCTCGATAGCCAGTGATTACGATTTAGCTCGTCAGTGTGAGGACAAGCTTCGTGATGTAGCCAGTGAGGCTTTTGACTTGTCTGCTGTATTAGCCGTGAGCAAGTTTAGAGGCGGAGAGGTGGATGACGATGTGGATATTGATGAGTACTATGGAGAACAAGTCGGAGATGATGTGAGCTGCGGTAACTCCGATATGATCATGCGCTTTATGATGAGTTCCTCAATCGATATCGAATTTACGGAAAGCCCAACAACCTCAGATGATCAGTATCACGCCTACCAAATTACCATTAGCACTAACGATCAATTTTTACCTGACGAGCAGCTTGACGATAAGTACGGTCAGGTCTACTACAGCAGTAATGAGGCTGTGGCGAATCTAGGGGATAGGTGCCGGGCATGGCTGGCCGAGGCCAAGCCTCACAATTACTGGGATTATGATGACGAATGGCTGGTGGTATAGCCTTAATAGAGGGGGAAAATTCGGAAAATTTGAATAGTCGAGTCAGAAAGTGCATTCGTAACCATCTGGAAATAAGTCATGGTTACTTAGATCTACTGAGGCTTTTCCTGAATCCCCCCCATACTACGAAATACCAGAACGGAACGAAAAGAGAAAACGCCTACAGAAATATTATCGGGGAAACACCACCTACATTCGCTTGAGTTATTGGGGTTCGAACGCCCTAGCTTTTTCGTTGAACTGGTCTAGTGACGAGCCGACCACCGCGGATCAAATCTATACCAGTCTTGTGGCGCTGTTGCCATTGTGGATCATGTTGATCGCGTTGGCCCGTAAGCACAGGCAATGATTGTTTGAGTGCTTCCGGCCAATTTGCGTTGATTGGTTTCGGTAAAGGCATAGTACTGAAGGCCTATATCTGGGGGGATCATTCTATATCTTATACTATGCCCAGTACCCCTGGGTATTGGTCATAGCTATGTGAAATACTAATTTACAGCTTATTTTGTTCGACACCAAGCAGACAAAGCCATTGATGCCTGCTTTGCTCCTGACATCGCTGATGACGAGGTAATTTCCCATTTGCCGGTGACACCACAGTGGATCACCCAGTTAATTATCTCTTTAATGCTCGTCGCCAAGGCCTCTTACCGAAATATCAAGACCATGCTGAACGACTTATTTGATTATGATATTTCCATCGGCTCGATTAATACCGTCTTCAACCAAGCGCTCGAAAAGGCAAGGGTAAAAACGCCTGTAGTGATATTGTCGGGAACACGCCCAAACCTTTACCATTTCAATAGCTAGAACCGAAGCCTCTTGCTCTCTTGGCTCTTTCTGCTTCTATTAGTGAGCGTCGTTTATTAGCAATGACTTCTTTTTCGGCGAGTGAAAGTACACGGTATTCTTTCAAAATCTCAGGATCTTTGCATTTTCGCCCACGTCTTGCGTTTAGACACTCCTCACGCGCATAACGTTTCCAGTTAATCAACCGTTCACATGGTACCCCGTATTCTTTTTGGCACTTACGCTCTTGCTCTTGCCTAGCGATCAAGGCTTTATCACTTTGAGTATCCATCCTTACTCTTTCTCTCCTTTCACGTGCATTACGTCTTTTTATAAAACGATCATTTTTTAGCGCGTTATCATTTTTAATGATGTTATCATTATTTATTTCGATTTGGGATGATTTTTGTTTATACTTCTCTGGAACTTCGTCACCAAAGTGAACTTTACCATTTTCATCTGTCCATTTTACGATATTCCCCGAGACAGCATCGAGAGATGCCAACGGCAACAAAGCGATCAAAATACATGCAACTCTATTGAGCATTTGTAGCTTCCTTTAAGCATTACTTAACATGACTTGATAGATAAAAATCTGCTCTATCTCCTATTTCTTCTACTAAACTCATGTACATCTAGTGGTAATCAATTACTCAAAAACCTGTCTAAATGACACTGTTGCATACTATAGAGTGTTTGCCAATAAAAATTTCGTCTGACATAGTAAAAACTTAAAAGGCGCACCACTGCCATGGAAGGGTTAACTACATAGAACGGTGGCGACGACGGCAGTCGCGTATTGATGAATGGGGAGAATGTTTTACGTCCTCAGCACTTGCTCACATACTGAGCGAAGAACCAAGCGTTAAGAAAAAGGTATTAGAATAGTATAGATTGAAAAGACCTTGTTAAATATCAAGCGTTCCGGGAGGGTTTATCAAGGCCTTGACGCTCTCTGGCTTGCCCCAAACCGTACATACCGGGACGACCAATACCTCGGGTTCATCTTGGCCTTTCGCCGGTACTTCGATTCTAACCTTGTAGATAAACAGATTAATGTGGCTAAACACGGGGTGCTCGCGAAGCTTGCCAATCATGTGAGGGTAAATGGTGCCGTTCTTCTGGAAGTTGGGGTCTTCATCGTCAAACTTGCTGCCTAGTACCTCTCTCCAAGCTTGTAGGAGTATGGGTTTAACCCGCTTGGTTAAACGAAATAAGTTAATAGCGATGGTTTCCGATAAGGCAATGGCACCGTCCCCTTCGCCATACCCCACGCACTCGGTAGGCCTAATGGAGGTTTCGAACGCTAGTTCAATGACGGATACGCTTTGACCTCTGGCTTTATAATGTTGAATAAGAGGGGACATTAAGTGAAGCGTTCGTCTTGAACCATAAAAGCCTGTGTAAGTGTCTTTTGGCATGGGGATACCCAAGAAGCTTAAGATCGAGCGCTCTACGGTATGTTTTGTATCTGCAGGGCATCCTTCCTGGTAGGCAGTATAATTGACGATGGTTTGTAACATGGGCTTAATTGGCGGCGGCTTCTTCTGCTTGTTTTCTCCTTCGCATTGCTGGGACTCCTCTGTTGCTGATGCAAATTACACAGCATACGCTATGCCAACTGGCAAGCCCCACATAAACCAAAACAAATGAGTTACTCCTTCCACCTGAGAAGCCGTATATCGCACTTTGCTTTGCAATCTGCAATGCAGGTAGTATAGGTGCCCAAGGGCACCCACTTTAAAGTTAAGGTTTTACCACGAATAAACAGGGAGTTGCGGCAATACTTCTGCGCCACTGTCAAACTCCACCATTCGATAACCAGACTTATGCGCCCATGAAACGACACGCCTTAACGTTTGCGAAGCTTGACATAGAGAAAGACTAGGCTCTAACTCATCGTAAAGCTTGATAAACCATCCTGTATCTCGGCCCATCACCATATTTTCATATTTATTAGATGTCGCTTGTGTAAGCAGATATGAATCCTTTGCAGTCAAATGCGCTGTGCTTAAGGCCATGACCTGATAGCGATCTAACTTCGGCCCTGCAGGGGAAATGATGTCAACCAGTTTTATTGCTAGGTATTCAGTCGCAACCGAAGCACACCAATCTTCCTCACCAGAAAGTGAGACGCCATAGACCTCCCAAATATCATTACGATATCGGTAAGTATATTGCTTATCACTGGTTTCGAGGTCTGTTCGTATTTGATCCGGCCAAGCACAGACAATACCGCTATCCCATTCATCATAAATATCTGCGTACAGAATGATATCCCTTATTGTATTTAAAGAGGACAAACACTCAAGATCGATAGATCGGCATTCGGCTACAAGCTGTTCGGCTTCACTCCAATCAACGGACATACGTTCACGCCAAGATTTCTGGCAACGCTCGGCTAGTTTGTAAAGGCTTTTATAGGTAGAAATCGTCATAATTGATTACTCATAAGGATAAATGGTCTGGCAGTGAAAGACAATGCCAGTCCAGTAAATAGGAAGAAGGGGGATACTTTGAGCGTCCTCCAGAAAATGGGGATTTAAAACTAGCAGGAAGCGCCAAGGTTTAGTACTTTTACCACCGGATACTCACCATGGGCACTATAAGCAATTTTATCTGTAGCCTCGACAGCCCCTATACGAACTAACTCGTCGATGGTATCTTGTTGGGGAACATCGGTAGATATCGCAGTTTCACCATTCTCAAATAAATGGGAAGGAATGCATGTACTGATTGATCCTGCAGGACAACCAAGACTATCAAATATATCAAGAACAGGTTGATCATTCGCTTCATATTGTCGTAAGCAAACAACAGAGTATTTACTCACGTAAATTTGAATTAGTTTTTCCATTATTCATCCTCTAAAAAGTCAATGGATTAGTTGCGAAGGGGGTGGGAGATTCAACTTCCCTTTTCACGAAGGTTTAATAAATTATCGATAGCCGCAATAGAATATCGAAGTAATATGCAGGTGTAATAGCGCTTGTTGGCTAGGTATTTCGATGGGAAATGACTTTCCTTTTAGGAAAAGAAAGCTAATATCTTAAAGATAGAACGAAAGTACCATGATACTCACATTCATTTTTAAAGTGCATTATTGATGCATGGATAAACAGCTTCCGCCGACATGTCAGTTTCATTATCCAGTATGACATTTTCCAATTTGTACTGATGTACAAGAAGAACGAGAAATACTATCACGTCTTAGACGAGTCAATCAAACCATCACCACTAGTTCTAGTCAAAGGTGCTCGATTAATGTGGTTACAGCGTTGTCCCCCGAGGGACAATGGTGAAGGCAACGATACCTCACGTGCCACTTCTCCGTACAGTGGTAGTACTACAATGTTAACTAGCTCGTGTTAAAAAATACATAAATCGATAACTTTTCTGATTTTTGAGGCTTCGCGTATCGTTTTCATCTATAATTTGAGAAACTCGTAGTTGAAACGACATCGTACAGCCCTATATAATGTCCTGGATGTTATAGCATAAAGCGTAAGTAAGCATAGACTTTAGAGATCTCGGAATGAAAACCTACAAGCATTGGATCAGTGACGGCACTTCGGATATTCCCATTGAGGATATGGAACTGTGCCGACGATGGTACGCCACTATTATGATCGAAGGTGCTAATTCACAGGTAACGGAATACGAGCTGCGCTGTCGGCGCAGCCTCACCTTGCTTGATATGCTCAAAGAGATCACCGAGACCCTTCGCTATTATCAAGACGATGCCACCGTGGATGTGGGGTTTCACATTCAGGAAACCCCGCCGAATCAAATGAGCGGTAATGAACTCGCCGCTTGCTATGCTCAGCTTCAACATTACTTAAAGCTCGTAGAGACACCCGTTTTACCTATCAACGGCCCATTTAAACTGAAAATGCCTGCTTTGCCTCCCTCGGGTAATTTCAGCACTAGCGACCTAGAAGAAATGAAGTCGCGTTTGCATATGGATTGCCAGTTTACACTCCCCGATAAACAATCCTGTGGTGGTTGAGTAGAGTTACTCAACAATCTCCCACGACTCTCCCAAACTTGATATCATTCAAGCCAAAACGGTTAAATGAACAAGCACTTACGAGAGTAAAGCATGAGTTTGAATGAATTTGGGTTATCCTTAGCCTATGGCGAAGTTAGCATAGATGCTATCCCTCCTCTACTGGCCAAGCAGGATAAGGCTCTCACCCACGCGGTATTCGAATATTGTGTACGTCAGCTTGAAACTGCCTCTCCATCCACCCAAAAAGTCATTTGCACCCTGTTACCCACAAATATCGACACCTTGTCTCCAGAAACCAGTATTCTACTGGCCAAGTGTTATCGGGCTTGCAATCCACAACCACCATTGCCCCAGTGGCAACGCTGCGCCAAGCACCCCGAAGTATTTAATGCATGGTTCCAAACCGAAGCCTATAGAACCGGCGACATTCCCAGCTGCCCACACTACCCCGAACAGCGCTATACCGCTATTGAATTGCTGCCCATGCAACACCACCCCAAGGCAGTCTCCTTTGTCTCACAACTGATACACTGTTCAGACCTACGCCTACAGTTGTACGGCTGCGAAAAATTAGCCGAAGCGGTAAGTGCTTTAACCATAACCCCAGAGGATGCCCTGCCCATAGTCCAACACCTTGCCACCACTCTTAACCAAGGCAAACCCAACACCGCACAAGCTCAAGCACTGCATTTAGGGGTATTACAACTGTTGACCCATACCTGGGTGCCCGAGGAGACGATTGCGCGCCAACACATTGAACCTTTTCTACACCACCCTATAGCCAACATTGCCCTGGCAAGCTTTCATGTGTTGAAACACCTTCCCGGCATCGAGGCCCTAGTCGACACACTATTAACCGACGCCAACGTTGTCAAAACAGTACGTCTAGAAGCATTAAACTTTGCCAGTACCTTTGCCAACGCCATGGCGGAGTTTGGCCAGGGCATTCTGAACTTAATGGAAGAAGACCCCGCTTACTACGGGCAAACCGGTATGGAGTGCTTAGCCCATTGTCAGAACGCCCAAGCATTAAATCCCAATGCTAAAAGCGTGCTTCCCAAATCCTATACTCGCAGACTGTTCACACTTTATTTGCAGCACCCTACCCTTCCCCCCGGTGCGTTAAGCCAAGCCATTGGCTCTATCCTCCCCCAATGGTTAAAACAACTAAAAAAGTTAAGCGCTAGTGATGCCAGTTGGCCTTGTCAGATCGCGGTGCTTAAACACTTAAACTCCGAACCCACCCACCACTATCTGCTGGGTTTACTTCACGACACCACCTTTAAGGCCCATTGGGGCGAACTCATTAAAGCTTTGGGAGCCTTATATTATGCTCCAGCGGAACCCCGAATCGTCGCGTTGATGCTGCCTTTTTGGGAAGAGGCCAAAGAGGCACTTAGGCAAATCGGAAGTGACACTACCATCGATACGATTATCACTCATCTGGAATCCCCAAAGCGCCCTTCATCGCCCGACGATAGTGAACTGCTAAGCCTCTTGTTAACCCTTGGTGGTGAACACAACACCCTTTGGGAAAACCTGCCCCTTGATACGATTAATCACGACGTGATTATCCGCATGGGCGCCAGCCCCTCTGCCCCCCTTGAAACAGCGTTGGCCAATCGATTGAAAAACGACATTGAATACGACACGGTTCAAGCTTTGGCCCGCAGTGGTGGCGACATCGCGATGGATGCTTTATGCCCTTTATTATTGCAGGATGACCCGGATATTCTTGAATGGGCTTACGAAGCTTTTCAATATATAGGCCGCACCCGACGTGAACAGCAGCATGGCCCATGGCGTGAGCCCGGCGTCTACTTTTTAGCAGAAGTGATGATAACGCTATACCATCAAACCGAGCGCCAGCTTTTTGAAAAACAACACCTGCTGAAACAACTGATAGAGCTTGAAGCCTTTCACCCAAAAATAGAAGCGCTTGTACAGGTGGCATTGCAAGACCCCCATATTGAGGTTCAGGCATTGGCCCTGTCTATTATTGGCTTACACAAACTCAAAATGATCCCCGAAATGTTACCTTATATTGAGCATAAGGATATTCGACTGCGACGCCAGGCACTTAAAGCCGTGGCAGCACTGAACGTGGTGGCCGCTGCCGATAAAGTGGCCCAAAGTTTATATTTCGGCAACATGAATATTAAAAAAGAAGCGGCAGAGGCCTTGCAACAACTGGCCGGGCGTGCCCAGTTACCCCATGTGTTACATTGGTTAAGAGTGCATGATAACCCCGGCTTGCATGATGCGCTGGTGCCGGTATTATATAAAATATGCCCAAACGATGTGGCGCCTATCGTATCGAATGCCTTGGTGAGCGTGACCAATACGCGTGAGCAACAACACCTTTTAAGTCTATTGGACAACAAGCTTAGCATCACCGCTGTGGTGGGTATTCAGCAATCGGGGATTGCCTGGGCGGACACATTGCTAAAGGGCATCGCAGAACGGGACATTGGTTTGTTGGGCAATGAACGTGTGGCCTCACTAGTGACGGCACTACAAGCACTAGGAGTTTGTGTCCGCCAGCTTGAACCGTTCCTTGTTCGTGAAGATGCCTATCTCCCCCAAGCCTATTCCCCTCAAGAAGGGTTGGAGCAATGGCGCACGAATAAAAACACATTAAGCTCCAATGCAATGCTTGGTGCTATTCGTACTTACCAAGAAAAGCTAAACCCGGCAAAAGTGGCCTATTTGCGTTACCATTTAAACGACATATTAGACAAGATCGAGAACGAACCCCGAAGCGACTTAAAAATCGCCTTGTTAACCCTGCTGGACACCGTGGTGGACAAGTGCAGCACAGCGCAGAAAGTCAGTATATTTTGCTCCCTGCGTAGCATTATACGATCAGGAAAAACCGGTAGCGAACAAAGCCAAACAATATTAAAACGTTATGGTGCCATTAACGACACCCGTACACACCAAGCCTTAAGCCCCAATGCCAACGCTTGGGATATCGCCCAAAAAATGGCGGACGATATTGCACTAAACCCCGACACTATATTCGACTATACCGACTTAAGCGTAAGAACGACCCTACTAAAACGGGCGCTTAAGCAACAAATGCATTTTGAGCTGTTACAATTTCTGCTTCAACACCACCCCCATAAGGTGAACGAACTACGAGCCCACTGGGTAGCACCACTGCAAATCGACACCCTAAGCGGGTTATTAAAAGCGTATCATGAGGATAAACACCACAATACCGATCTGGCCAAATGGATAGTGAATATCGGCGGGCCGCAAGTGGCGCCTTATCTGGTGGGGTTTTTATGCGGCAATAACGAAACGATAGCCACCGCAGCTCAGGAAGAATTAAAGCGCCAGATCAACAGCGCCCTTACTCAGGATTTACAGCAAAAGTTTGTTCATGCAACGCCGAAGGTTAAACGTCGAATTGCAGATGTGTTATTGGCTCTGCCGGGTCGCCCGTTTGAAGTGACTTATATTGAGGCGGTCTTAAAGGGGGAATTGGGGGAACAAAAGTGGTCGTTTTTGCCTGTGAATATCGAGGCCTTAACGCGGGTGAATCTTTCGGAACAAGAGGAGGAACACAGTGAAGCCTCTCAATTACGTTGGGTGGCTTTGGCGGATAGGAGCTTGGGGGCGGTTAAAAACAAAATCCAAGCATTGATCGCACTGTGGCGTAAGGTGACTTATTGTGAGGTGGAGCAAGCCCTTACGCAGGCCTTATCTCATCTTGCAGGTGAGTTGGTATTACCGCATGTGTGGTCGGATCTGGAACAGGACAATTGGTCTGTACTGGCTCTGGTTGGCAGCAGCACCAAGGCGGGCGAGCAGCTTGCCCCACTGTGGGGAAAAAGCGAATTGGGAGATGCTGCCCTATTGGAATTTTTTGAACGTGCGCCGCAACTAACCGGAAGTGTTTTGGCGGAGGCGATTATTGCGCACTATTATCGAAAGCCTAACAAGCAACTGCTGCCACTTATTGGTAAATTGTCTGCATGGCGCAGTGAGAGCACCGCCTTGGCATTGTTACCATCACTGCATAAGCTGCTCACACCATCATCGTCTGAATTATTGTGGCACCATATACTGCAAGGGTTGGAACCGTTGGCCCCCGTCCCACGCTTTAATGTGTTCACTGCGCTAAGCAAAGCGCATGACCACCCATTGGTGTGGCAAGCCATGGCCAAGTTGGTGGTGACAAAGCCGATGGGCCTAGCGGCGTATCCGGCTAAGTTAGAAGCGGAGGTTATTCATTTATTGGATGCTCGCGATGTTCTTTTGGCTCGTGGTGCCTTGGCATTTATTGCCCAGTCCCCTACTCTGGAGACGATGGTCTATTTTGAGCAAGGCATACAACACCCGGCTTCCAGTGTTCGCACCTATGCGCATCGGCTTATTCGTAAGCATGGGGATCGGCAGGCGTATTTGGAAGCGACTCGCGTTTTGTTGGAAGATAAAACACCGGGCTTACAATTGATGGCGATGAGAATATTGGCTTATGCGAGTGATTTACCTTCGGTGAAGGTGATAGTTGGATTGATGTTTGATAAAAAGTTGGAAAAGCAGGCGGTGAAAGCGTTGAAAATATATGGGGAGGCGGCTTTGCCGGTGATGGAGCAGTATTCGAATAATGCTAGACCGGATCGGCGGGAGAAAATTCGAGGGGTGATGGGAGCTATTCAAGCAGATCACTAACTCGTAGTTTTGCGAACAACACTTTTTAACGCCATCCTCCCACCAATACTGGAAGTTCTATCATATTTACTCATTGACTAGGGCGGTTTATTAGAATGTCTTATTTAGAGCCAAATAACTTGAAAAACACCGAGGTGGTCATCTATTATTATGTCGATTATTCTCTCCCCATTAGTAGAAAGGAGAGTAGTGGCAAGATAAACAAAGCAATAGCCAAAACCTATTAAATATTAGCCTGTGATTTGTTTTTCAACTGCGAATAACTTACAATGCCACAACCTACCGAGCCAGCGCAAGGCCCTGGAAGCTCCATAAACACTGGCACCTGCCTGTCTTAAACCGCTCCTTTCTCCCGTGTCACCAGGATCAATGGTATACTCATGCCCATACTCATACTCATACTTAATAAATAAAAGCAGAGACACAGAGCACTTGGCACACAAAACCATGAAATACCCTCTCGGTGTACAAACATTCTCCAAAATCATACAACAGGGCTACACCTACGTCGATAAGACGGAGATAATTCATCAGCTTGTGAACGATGGTGAGTGGTACTTCCTATCTCGCCCTAGGCGCTTTGGTAAGTCGTTATTGGTCTCCACCCTAGAGTCGTTGTTTCTGGGGGAGCAAGACCTGTTTAAAGGCTTAGACATTGCCGACACAAACTACGCCTTTGAGGCTCACCCTGTTATCACTTTGGAATTTACCAAGGCTGAGATTGAAAACGCCGATAGTTTTCGTGCCTTCATTTCAGAACAAGCGGTGGAGCTGGCCAATGAGCATAATATAAGTTTGACCACGTCACGCTTTGAACGACAATTTGACCAGCTAGTTAAAGGGCTTCATCAGCAAAGCGGCAAAAAAGTGGTACTGCTGATCGACGAGTATGATAAGCCGATTTTGAACACGCTAGAGACAAACGAGCTTGCTGGTGTAAAGAAAGTAATGAACGCTTTTTATGCTATGGTAAAATCGCTGGATAAGCATTTGCGGTTTATTTTTATCACCGGCGTGTCTAAATTTTCCAAGGTCAGCGTCTTTTCTGGGATGAATAACCTAACGGATCTTAGCCTAAATAAGCAATATGCGACATTATGTGGTTATACACAGCAGGAATTAGAGGGCTATTTTGGGGAAGCGCTTGCAGCTTTAGCCACTCAAGAAGGCCTTAGCGTTGATGCACTCAAAACCAAAACCAAACAATGGTATAACGGCTACAGTTTTCACCGGGATGCCCAGCGAGTCTATAACCCCCATTCGATCCTTTCGTTACTTTGGAACAAAGAATTTGATAATTTTTGGTTTCAAAGCGCCACCCCTACGTTTTTAATCGAACGTTTGAAAGCCAAACAATACCCTCTGTCTAAGCTGGATAACTTACGTCTTGCGCCTGCTGGGTTAAAAGCAAGCGAACCAGAAAAAACCAGTATTGAAGCTTTATTTTTTCAAACCGGTTACCTGACAATCCATTCCTGGACGGGTACTTTGTATAAGCTCGATTTCCCCAATAAAGAGGTGCGAGACTCCTTTTTTAATGAGATTGTTGAGAACTACGCTTATATGGATAAAGGTGAGGGGCCAATATATATTGAGGATTTATGTCTCGCATTAAAGAATAACGACCTCGATCAAGCCTTTGCCATATTAACCCTGTTTTTTTCCAATATCCCCTACGATGTCACCATCGATCATGAAAAATACTATCAATCTATTTTCTTTACTGTATTTAAGCTGCTTGGGTTGATGATAGACGCCGAGGTAAAAACCAATATAGGTCGAATCGATTGTGTGATACAAACGGATACGCTTGTTTATATTATTGAGTTTAAGCTTCAAGGGACTAAAGAGGAAGCTTTACAACAGATAAAAGATAAACAGTATGCGCAAAAGTATCTGGGGCAAGGTAAGCCGATTGTATTGCTGGGGGTTGAGTTTGATAAGCAGAAAAGGAATATTGGGGAGTGGTTGGAAGAGCCTCTGAACCAGTAATGCCCCACAGGTTTTGCTTAGGGATCTCTCCTTATCTTTCTCTTCCTTGCGGTTTTCAATAATTGATTTTTTAAGATCAGCTCTAACCACACCTCAATGGCTTCATTCAATTCTTCGTGCCCACTAATGACCCATTGATCCAATAAAGGGTGAGTTTACGCGGACTCTGCCTAGTGATTCAAAAGAAGAATTTAGCGTCACAAAAATATCACTCAGGAGTGATTCTACCCAGAACCGAAGGTTTAAGGGCATAGCGTATTAGGATTTATAAATTTCGGCTTACACGCCGCTCAATATATCAAGCGGCAACTTCATGGTTTTGCTCCAAGTTCTCCTGGTAATTCCAAGGTAGCCAACGCTCTGGGTTTAGTTCAACACTTCGGCGATGGCGCTGTAAACTCGTCAGGTAGTCATAAATATTAACGTTATTGAGTTGACAAGTAGCTATCAGGGAAGTAATAACATCCCCAACGTCGGCGCCAGCTTGGGTTTTATAAAACATCGCGTTCTTACGGCCTCGAGCTATCAGTTTAATGATGCTCTCAACCAAGTTATTATCCAGCTTGGCTCCTTCAATCCGACAGAACGCGCTCAACCCCTCAAAGTGCTTGACAAAATATTTCATCGCTTTGCCTAAGCCATTATTTTCTTCAGTTTTTTCGCAGCTTTTCAATTTCTTTTCACACCACTGCTTTATCTTCAGCATCTGTGGATAGGAATGTTCTTTATGATATGCCAATCGTTTCGCCGGAGACATATTCTCCTTTTCAACGTGAGTCTCGTTGTGCCATACGGTACCATACAGTTCAATTACGTCATTGACCTCTTTGGGAAAGTTATCAATAACCTCTGTGAACTTTCTTCGCCCATGAGAGTTACATAAGCTCAAGGCATATTCGGCGACGGTAGGACGATTATGCGATAGTGCATCACACATAAGGTTTGGTAAGGGTAGCCCTTCACTGCGCTTAGATAGAATCTCATCAATCCATTCGCCGGCATGGCCGATATTAGTTTTGAACAGCGCCACCTGATGGCCGGTAGGCAGTGTTGCAATAAGGCTAGAAGTATAAATCCCTGTTCTTATTCGATCCCCTTTACCATTACGGTTCGGGAGTTCCTTGGATTTCTCTTCCAATATACGATTGCCCGTATCGTCCAGGTCATACATACTTGCGTCAGCACTGATAAGTTTCATGTGCTCAACTACGGGTGATACATCGGCTACCAACAAAACGCATTGATCGTAGGCTGTCGAAGCACTGACCGGACAGCCTAAGAGAGATTGTAAACTTTCCTGCCTATAGTAGGGATCTCCCATAAAAAACTTGTAGATAGAGATCATAGATCTGGCGGAGTAGCCATACTTTTGTCCTCGAACACCGTCTTGTAATACTTCTTCTGGTGCTTGGGCGGTAAAAAATGCATCGCATATCCTACAGCGTAATTGCTCAAAGATGTGATTCTCTGCTGTCAGTGGGGGTTGACCCACTATACGGATAAAACTGGCAGGTTCAGTTTTGTATATACGAGCGCTTTCGCATTCGGGACAAAGTTGTCCATTTTCCAGCCCCTCCAGTTTGTGATGGCAAACCTTGGGGGCCAGTGATGTTGCTTTGGGGCGCTGCTTCTTTTTACGTTCACGACGTTTACCCGAAGCTTTACCGTTCGCTAGCTCGGACTCTTGATTTTCTGAGCTGCTTACAAGCCCCAATAGCTTTAAGTAGCGCTTTTTGAGGTAACTGCTGTCCTCCAGCTTTTGATGCAATAAAGCAAACTGACGTAAAATCTTGACAATCAGCTTCACGTCGTCAGGCTCTAGAGATAGTTTATTTTCAACGTCGCTCTCGATGCGCTTTATGAGCGCATCAAGCTCTTCAATGGAAATCTCATCCACAGCTTCGTCTTTTGTTTTTCCTTTATTTTCTTCTGTCGTTTCGTCAGTCATGCTCTATTCAACGTTTGTGCTCATAAATGCGTGGCGCACTATACATGATAATAGTTGTCATGCTATGTTTTAGGCGCCATTAATTGGTGTGGCATTGGAGTTTTGGGTTTGAAGCAAGTGCACAAGCCGTGTGGCAGACAGCGACGACAGTGGTTGATCACTACTTGGCCAAGCAGTAAACTTACCTTTTGATAAACGCTTTGTCATCAACCAGAAGCCACTGCCATCGTACACAAGTGCACGAATCATGGTTTTTGAACGGTTAATAAACAGGAAGAACGTACCATCCATTGGTTCAGATAATAACTTTTGCCGACAATGTGCAACGAGGCCATCCATCTGGCGACGAAAGTCGACGGGTTCAACAGCAATTACGATATTAGTACTGGCGGTAATTGGAATCATTGCAAGCCTCCTGGTAAAGCGCCGACTGCGCTGATGAAGGCGGTTAGTTGAGCTGCGCTAACAGATCCTTGAAGTTCCCACTGGAAGCCGTTAGCTTGGGTAACATTGAGTTTGAGTGCATCTGACGATTGCTCTACCTCTGTCGACAGTACTTTAGGTAGTGTTACGAATTCTAATGCCTTCGGTTGTTGGCTGTTGACGGACGAATGCTGGTTTGTCCATTTTGTAAGCATTATGGAGCTAATGCCAATCGCTTTGATCACCTGGCCCGCAGAGAACTGGGTTAACAAGTTGACGGCTTTGTGTTTGAGCTTCTCGGGAACCCGAGCGCGTGGGCTTGCCTTATTAGCACGCCATTGCTGGAAGTCCGCTTGGACTGATTCCAGTGTGGGGTTGGTCTTCATAGTGTCTCCTCGTGTTTGACGGAGGCATTAAACCAACATTTTTAAACTGATTCACGCAGACTTCCCGTAAGGACACAATAAAGGAAGGCGAGCCTCCAATGTGTCGGCGTATGATCCAGAGAAACTCATAAAGTGAAAGCGGTTAACAAACTCGTTTAGAATGCCAACCTTTTCTGGTGCAGATGCTAAAATCTTGAGTGCAGTATCGGTAACCTTAAAAGTAAAAGATATCGCATTGTTATTTTTCTTCTCAAGTAGTTTACATGTCTCGGCACAAACAGTAAGTACTGGTGCGACCAGATGCTCTGACTCGGCGGATTTTAGGGCAAACTTCAAAACCGCATTACTTACCACTCCTTGATTCCATTATTTTAACTTCACCCATTTCCCCATCTTCTCTTCTAATCCAAGTCAGGGTTCTACCGGTGGTTTCTTCAAAAACGGACAGTGAATTTAAACCGGCTTTATCTGCCGCTTTACGAAAATCTGATCTACAAAAATCACAGATATTCTCGCTCGTAACTCGCACGGTCATATCCTTCCCTTGAGTTTTCCCTGCATCAAAGACTTGCTGTATCACTCCTATTTCGACATGAGCCATGGCAACTTGTAAAGTGTCAGTACACAATTGATTTTTATCCGATGCAGCATCGCTAACGATAGCACCGCCCTTAAGCTGAGTATTTTGCGCAACATTTATGTCATAGCCATTGTCACCTGCAAAGAAGCCCGATTGTTCCTGTACGGCTTGATACTCCGAACCGGCTTCTAATTGACTGTCATTTAAACTAGCGATGACCGTACCGGTACTCACGTTGACCTCGGCATTAATACCCCCACTCTGCTGGCGATTCCGGTATTTTTCTTCATCTTGTTGGCTGGTAATCTCCAGATCACCACCGATATCCTCAGAAACCTGTTCATCCTGGACTTTAGCACCTTCGAGCGTGGTATCGCCCCCGGAAGTAATCGTGACTGCATCCACCGCGTGGATTTGGGTTTCCAGGAACCGGTTATCGCTTCGATTAATTTCACCGCGCGATACGCTGCCTTGAGCAAAGACGGTCAAGCCACCACTGCCAACGGTGATACCAACACCCACACTGCTGCTCTTGCTCTCGGAATCATCACTTAATTGATTTTCTGCACTGAGTAAGGCCAGTTCATTAGCGGCATCAAGAATGACGTTATTCGCCTGAATTAATGTCCCTTGCGTGCTAATGTCGCCACTACCATCACGGTTTTGATCACCACGGGCAGTAATTGTGACGTCGTCCCCGGCAATCATGCTACTGCCAAGCGCTGTGCTTTGCCCCAATTGCCGTCGTTGTTCGCTTTTACTAAGACTCAAGTTGATACCCGAGCTTTGCGGATTACCTTCAGCATCGACGCTATTATTAGTCGATAGC
>JACLAC010020265.1_pt1 | contig 23459 bp, 8 predicted proteins | sample 8027881 | NCBI WGS metagenome assembly JACLAC01 (sample SAMN15725517, study PRJNA655200) | protist metagenome | isolation source: fluorescence activated cell sorting (FACS) single amplified genomes of... | place: Spain: Blaines Bay Microbial Observatory, Mediterranean Sea | collected 2016-01-19 | reverse complement strand
GGGTGCGCAACTCGTGGGCAATATTGGTGAAAAAGCGGGTCTTGAGTTCGGCCGCGGTGCGCAGCTGGTTGGCCTGAGCCTCGAGTTGCAGGCGCTCCAAGGCGGCTTTCTCCAGTCGCAGCTTCTTGTACTGCCAACTCAAATAAGAGACGGCCAGCCAAAGCGCGGCCAGGGCATAGAGCACATAGGCCCACCAGGTATCCCAGGGCGCGGGCAACACCACGATTCGCAGGCTCTTACCCTCCTGGCTCCAGACCCCGTAGCGGTTGCGGGCCTTTACGCGCAACAGGTAGTCGCCGTCGTCCAGGTTGGCGTAGGTAACGGAGCGCTCGTCGGGACCGGCGTCGATCCAGGAGTTATCGAGCCCTTCGAGCTTGTAGCGGTAATGGTTGCGGGCTGGATCGCGGAAGTCCAGGGCGGCCAGCTCGAGGCTGAAATGGCTCTGCCGGTGTGACAGGACCACCTGTTCCCGTTCCTCGATGGCGGGTAGGGCATGGCTGCGGCCGGACTCGGTGACTTGGAAGCGCGTCAGCACCACGGGAATCTCGTCCTGGCTGATCTTGATATGACCCGGGTCGAAACTGGTGAAACCACTGGCGCCGCCATAAACGAGTGCGCCGGCACGGGTCTGCAATGCGGCATTTTCGATGAGATCGTTGTCCAGCAGACCGTCCCAGACGGAGTAGTTGATAAATGTGCCCGAATCCGGATGGAAGCGCGATAGCCCGCCCTTGGTGCTCAGCCACAGATAGCCCTCGGAGTCCTCGAGCACGGCACAGACGAACTGGTGGGCCAGGCCGTGGCGCTCCCCATAACCGGTGCTGCTGCCGGTATCGGGATCGAAGGCAAAGAGACCGGTGGGCGTGCCCACCCAGAAACGGCCGTAACGATCCTCATATACAGTATTGACGCGGTTCCCGGGAGCGGCTGGATCGTCGGTATGGATGGGATAGTTGGCAAACAGGCCGGATTCGGCCCGCGGCATGCTCAAGCCGGCCGCGGTGCCCACCCACAGCCGCCCGCGGCGATCGTGGCCAAGCCAGGTGATCTCGTCGGAGGGCAGGCTGGTTCGGCGACCTGGCTCGTGCCGAAAATAGATGCTGTCGCCGTCAGCGGGGCGGAAGCGGGTGAGGCCCAGATGATAGGTGCCCAGCCACCAGGAATCGGGTCCGGCTGGGGCCAGAGCAACAATGCGCTCGTCACCTCCAGACGCTAATCCGGCGTGGGGCCGGTAGTGTTGGGCCCTCTCCTGTTCCACATCCCAAAAACAGAGACCGAGATTAGTGGCCAGCCAGGGGTTGCCGGCAGCATCGAGGGCAATATCGCGAACCCAAGAGAAACCTTGCCTGTAGCGTGCCAGCAGGCCCCGCTCGCGATGGTAATGCACCAGACCGCCCCCGTTGGTGCCCAGCCACAAACTGCCGTCCGCGGCCTCGGCCAGGGCGTTGATACTGTTGGAGGTCATCGAAACCTCGGTGCGCGGCAAGCGGTGGTTCTCGAAGGCCTCGGCCACCCGGTTCAGCTTGCAGACGCCGGCGTCTCGGGTGCCCAGCCAGAGCACGCCGGCGCGGTCCTCGTAAATGGTATTGACGAAGTTGGAAGCCAGGCTCTTGGGCTCGGAGGGCTGGTGGAGATAACGGGTAAAACGGCCGCTGTCACGGTCCAGACGCAATAGGCCACCGCCGTAGGTGCCGGCCCACAAACTGCGGTGGCTATCCTCGAAAACGGTGAGCATGCGGTGCTTGTAGGCTGCCCCGTGCTCCGGATCGCGGTAGGTGCGCCATTGCCCCGTGGCCGGATCACGGTGCTTGAGACCGTCGCCGAAAGTGGCCACCCAAGGCGCGCCCTTGTGGTCGCCGGAGATGTCCCAGACCCAGTTGACGGGATCCTCGATGCCGCCCTGCCAGACCCGCTCGAAAATACCCGATTCGGGCCGGTAGCGGTTGAGCCCGCGGTTATAGGTGGCCACCCACACCGCGCCGTCGCGGTCCTGGTGCAGGGCCGCGATGCGATCGCCGCTCAGGCTGTGCGGGTTGGACGGGTTGTGGCTATAAACCTCGAAGCCGCTGTCGGGCCGCGACCTGCGATTGAGCCCGTTTTCGGTACCCACCCAGAGCTCGCCGCGGTTGTCCAACAAAAGGCTGGTGACCCTGGGGTGGCTCAAGCTGCCGGGCTGTCCGCCAGCCGGGTAATGGCTGAACCCGTCGGTGGCGGGGTCATAACGGCACAGGCCGTCGGAGGTACCGATCCAGAGCCCCTTGGGGCTGTCGTGGATCAGGGCCTTGATCGAGGCATTGGCCAAGCCGCCCACCCGACCGGACTCGGGTTTGTAGACCACCAGGCTGTAACCGTCGTAGCGGTTGAGACCGCTCTCGGTGCCGAACCACATAAAGCCCTTGCGGTCCTGGATGATGCAGTTGACCCGGTTATTGGACAAACCGTCCGCGCTGTTCAAGCGGGTAAACAGCGCCTGGTTACCGCCCGCGGCCAAGGCCGGGCCGATGAGCAGCAGATAGCTGCCGAGCAGCCCGTTGATCAGGTGTTTCAGGCATCTGCGAGCTGTTGCCAAAACCCGCTCCTATCCATGTATAAATTCCTACCCTGGGTTTGGATCATAACACGGGTCGGGCCTCGTGTACCACGCCGGCTGAGCGGACTGCACAGTCCGATGATTCGAGACGCTTGATCACTTACACGGCACAGCATTTTCGAAACGCCCCATCCCACGGTCTCCCGACCTGGACAACTGGGACAAATCTTTGGCCAAATGGGACAATGGCCCATTTTTTGGGTTTAATGTCCCTTCTGTTGTAACTCATTTCCGGAAAATGAACCAGATTAGGTGGAGAGAGAACCTGCTGTTCTCCAACCCCTTTCAAGGAGTAGAACATGAACGTTTGGATGAGATTACTTGTTTTGATTCCCTGGTTTTTCCTTCCCTTGGGTATCTGTCAGGAGACCGATGATGACGGCGGCTGGCAACCCACCGAACTGGGCCGCGAAGAGATTGGTCTGCTTAAAGGTACTACTACCTATATCTTCCCAATTTGGACACCAACCCCAAGAGGCGCGGTAAACCTGCCGCTCCAATTGGTATACAACAGCGGCATTGTCAATGCCATGACCTCGGAACATTATACCGACACCGGCTGGCTTGGTGTGGGTTGGCAATTAGACTTACCGCGCATCTCGGTGAAAAACAACAATGAGGGCACTTACTCCATCTCGCTGAACGGAGTCTCAGGGGAGCTACTGCCCGCCGCGGACGGGTTCCTTTACCCCGAGGAACAACCCTTCATGCGGGTGGAAAAGTTGGATGCCAATCACGATGCCCTCCCCGCCGGCGATACGGACGACCATTACTTTATCGCCACCGACAAAAACGGCACCCGCTATTGGTTCGGTGAAGTAATGGACGCCAACCAGGACCCAGTTGAAAACTCTTCCCTTGCTACACTGGGTTTCACCAGGGAATCCGGCAAAAGGGTCTATCGCGTTTTCAAGCTTTGGAAAATGAAAGATCGTTGGGGCAATAGTCTGTTAGTTTCCTACCAGTTGGGATACAGGGAAAACGGGAGTAGTCTGAATGGTCCCAAAAACCGTGTCAAGGAATCTCATCCCCAGAGCATTCTCTACACCGCCAATACCGATGGGGGCAACGATGCTGATTACGAATACGAGGTGGCCTTTACCGTTCAAGGCAAATCCCATCCCATCGAGTCTACCTACGGTGAAGTGAAACAATACCTTAAATTGTTGGAAGTCAAATACAAAGGGGGTGATTCGGCGCCAATGACGCTTTTCACCTATACACCGGAATACAGCCAGTTCGGGGCCGGCCATGTCGCCGGCAAGCATATACGCCTGGATCGGGTGATCAAACGCGGGAACGACCCCACCCTGGGGTCCGAAATCACCGAGTTCGGCTATTCCAATAGGAAGATTCACACTGCTCTGGGCTTCCAAAACCCCTTCGGTTGTGGTGAACCGGGACAACCGCCTTGCGGGCAGGGCGGTATCCAAGAATATACACGTGAGTTCCTTACTACAATCGACAGCCCCATGGGTGGTCAGGTTATCTTTGAGTACGGTGCGCATCCACTGGTCCGCCCACACCGTTTGGAATACGAAAATAATGACTGCCAAGGGCCACCATGGGAATCCAAACGCTCCGATTGGTTTGCCGTGGTAACCCGCAAAATCATGATCGACCGGATTGTCGGAACCCAATCCGTCACCGATTACCATTACCGGAATCCCTACTTCTTCACACACGTCAGCAACCAGAACAATGATGTCTATACCGCAAACTACAGCACTTTTGGTGGTTTTGCCGAAGTGTGGGTGGTTGACCCCGAGTCCAAGGTAAGCCAACACCAATACAAGGTTTCCAACGCCCTTTGGGATTGTGTCAACTTCGAAATGCTGCCCATGGCCGGGCGTGAATGGCGCACCACCCAATATGAAAAAGTAACCAACCGCAATCCGGATGCGGACGGCGACGGCGTTATCGATTCTCCTGCCTTTGCCCGTAGCCGGCAAGACTTTGTTCAGTGGTACGGCGAGGAAAACAGCCACTGGCCCCAGGGCGCCTGGTACATCTATGCCAACCAGGTTACCAACACCCAATGGGGGACCAGCTATCCACAAAACACCTATCCCCACGGTATTTGGACACGGAAGGCTTTTGAATATGATCTCTTCGGAAATGCGGTACAAACCACCACTCATGAGACCAACAGGAATGATCCGGCCCTTTATACCCCACCGATAAAACGCATTCAGCTCAGCGCATACAAAAACCATCCCAACCATTGGTTGGTCCTAAAATCCTATGAAAATGTGTATGCGGGTGACTTGGGCCCCGAGCAGGTGGAGAGCTCTACTGTTTACCTCTATGACACCGACGGTACCCCCACAAGTCACGATTTCCAGTTAACGGGACAGCTACAGCCCGGCTCCAAGGGGATATTGAACAGACAGCGAAACTGGGCGGACCGTCGATTTATCAAAAGTGTGCCACCCATACCTTATCTGGCCTATGGGGAAACCAGTTTTACCTATGACACATACGGGAATGTGGTATCCCGGACTACCTATGCCGACGAAGGAAAATGGATTCAGTCCGCCCCCTTTGACCATTTCCTTGCCGACCATGTTCACGCCACTACCACCAGCACCTATGACAACCTGCACCACCTCTTTGTAGAAGAAACCGAGGTATTGGGTGACAACGGGGCCGAGGCCCTGGTTCTCCTTGACCGCAAAACCTTCGTTCATGACCCCGCCTACCAGAAACAGGTCCAAACAACTGATGCAGCCGGCCGCACCAGCGAAATCGGATATGATGCGCTGATGCGCCCCATCTACACCATGAAACCCGCTGACTTCGAGCAAGACGTGGTCACCACCAGCACCATATATCCCAGCTTTGATACCTGGACGCCTGGAACAGGCCATCCCTTCTCCGTCCATCATCGAGAAGCAATCGATCAAAACTTCAAGGATTCCTACACCTTCTATGATGGTTTCAGTCGCGAAATTCAAAATCATGTCCGGATGAAAACCACCTACCCCACCACCGATAGTTTCATATCCACCTGGGCTGTGGCCGCAAAGAGCTACGATGTGATGGGTCGCGAAATCAAAACCCTGGCCCCTTTGGAACTCACCAACGGCGGGCCGCGTCCACCCGGTCCATTGGGCTTCCAGCCCGATCCCTGGACCGGCAATGCCTTCTCCCTCCACAAATTCAACAACAAGGGCCAACCTATGGAGAGCCTCACCCCCGACGACGCCAAGACCATTTTTTATCAGGACATTGATGTAGATAACCAGCCTCATTATACGGGATCCTGGCTGTTCCTGGATGGCTCGGTTGATCCGCTCGGCAACGCTCGCCACAATATCAAGGATGCAGAAGGCAACCTGGTAAAGGTTCGCCTTTGGTACAGGGATGAGAAGGGTGAATATTTGCTGGATAGCGAAACCCAATACAGCTACGATGTAGCCAACCGCTTGACCAGTATCACCGATCACCAGGGTAACCGATTCATTTCCCGCTACGATAAGCTGGGTCGCAAAGTGGAAATGTGGGATCCCGACCTCTCTCACGGGTTCGACCCCAATAAATTAACCGGTCCTTCATGGACTTTCGATTTCGACGGCGCCGGCAACATGATCACCCAGGTAGATGCCCGCGGCGTGATCCACTACACCAGGTATGACGGCCTGAACCGGCCCGTTTCCCACCAATGGTCCACACCCTCCGGCGTTGCGCCCAGCTTCGATGTAACAATGGAATACGATAACGACCTATATCCGGGTAACTACGGTGTAGGCCAACTCGAGCGCAGCTTTGACCTGGACGGTAGCGTCAATGAATACAGTTACGACCGTTGGGGCCGATTATTCTCCCAGGTGATCAGTCTGGGTGGAAGGTTCGGTACATATCAGGAAAGCGGTCACAATACTCGGGTGATGTTGTATAACCGGGATGACCAGCTCTGGCTGGAGGGCCGCGGGGACGGGACCCTGGTAGAATACGATTACCATCCCGAACACGGTGCACCCACGAGAACCTGGGCCTATGCACCCCTGTTCTATGAAGACTTCGATCAGGCTGCGCTGGACGAGGCTTGGCGCATCCGCGGGTGGGCGGTTCACCAGAACGGCATGATCACCACAACCGGTGTGGATGAAGACACCCACCTGGCCGTCTACCGCGATTACGGTTTTGCCGGCAAGGCTGTTTGTTTTGATTTCATGGCCTCTGGCGCTGCCCATGGCGGTTTCCACCTGGAATCCGGCAAATACGGCAACAGCAATCACCGTCGTTTCCAACTGGCCGTCCGTAAACAGGCCGTTTCCGGTGGTTTCCAGTACAAAATCAAGGCCAGGCGTCTCGTGGGCTCTTCCAAGGTCACCAATGAAACCATTATCGAGGGACTTCAACCCAATACCTGGTACCGTGGCGCCATCCTGGCCCACGAAGGCCGGGGCAATGGTTTCAAGATCATCATCTGGAACCCCTCCGACAGTGAGCAATCCGTAGTTTTTGAAGAGACCGTTTTTGAAGGTTTGGACTCCTTGGGTAACGATATCCGCTTTGCTATGGACATTAAGAGCGGTTCCCTGTCCTTGGACAACTTCACCGTCTTGGATGTGGCCGAGCCGGTCGCTCAGGTTCGTGAATTCGACTACCTGGGCCGTCCGCTGGTCATCGATCTTGCCGGAGGTCTTACCCGTACCACCAACTTTTTTACCTGGAAGGAGAAGAACAACCGTATTTCCGACCTGACCGTGAGCCGTGAGGGTGTTGTCCTCATGTCCCTGGGTTATACCTACGATGACAAGGGCAACATAACCCGAATGACCGACTTCCAGAAAGACGAAAGGGACACCGTCCTGAATGGGGTTCATACCTATGGTTACGATCATTTGGACCGCCTTGTAACCGCTACCTCAACCAACAATGGCGCCGACCTTCTGGACATGTCATGGCAATACGACGAACTGGGCAACATCCGATTCATCAACGATGCCCTGAAACACCAGGAAACCGAATACCACTACAGCGGCCTGGATGCGGGCCCTCATGCCGTATCAGGCACTACCGTAAACGGCAGTCCCGATCGTTCCTTCAGATACGACCCCAGCGGAAACGCCATCGGATGGAACGGAGCAACCCTGACCTTCCGGGCCGAAAACAAGTTGGGCGCTCTGGAGCTCAATAATGAGTCCTGGTTTTGGTTTTACGACGGCACCGGCACACGTACTGTCAAGGAAGCCTATGATTCCGGCGGCCGGTTATTGGAAGCCAATATCTACCTGGCCGGCATCGAGCGCACCATCAACGGCTCCGGTAAAACGACACGGACGCGCCAACAGTTCGGCCTGGGCGGCCTCATGGTGGGCACCTGGGAGAATGGTGTTCTTTCTGTACAGCATCCCGACCACCTGGGCAGCATGTTAATGGCTTCCGACGGCCGTTCCGGCCTGGTCCGGTTCTGGAATCGCCATAAGCCTTTCGGCGGCGAATTGCTGAGTGGCGGGGAAGACCGGACCGATCTGGATTTCACCGGTCAACGCAAGGACCGTTTCGTTTCCATCCCCGTCCTGGACGTAACCCCCTGCGAAATCACCAACTGCTATGGCGAAGGTTGTGCTGATCCCGCCTTGGAAGGAACCTTCACCATTTCCAATACCGGTAATGCCGATATGAACGGGGTCACGGCCTGGCTGGTAGACCCGGCCGGTGACTTCACCCTGGATTGGAGCCATGCTACTGTGCTTCAGCCCGGGGACTCCGTGCCCCTGACCGTTCGCTTCAACGGTGATACCGCCACCTGCATGGCCGGTCGTTACGATGTCTCCGTTTTGGTGCAAACCGAAAACGGTGGCTCCATTCAACTGGAATATGTTCAGATCATTTACCCATCCACCGGCCTCCTTTCCGTGTCACCGGTCAACATGACCAACACCTGCAACGATCCTGCTACCTGTGACCTCTCAGGTACTTTCACCCTCAGCGCCGGTTCCCAAACCGAGCTCTGCGGCCTGACTGCCAACCTGACCGGTCCCAATTCCGCCCTATTCCAATTGAACAACCCCAATGGGACCATGGACGCCGGCAGCAGCCAGGACCTGGTAGTCACCTATACGGGTCCGGCCAACGGCTGTGAAGATATCACCGTCAACATCCAGGTCTCGGCCGACAACGCCGTTACTCAAAACCTTCAATACCAACAAATCATCATCCCCAACGCCAACCTCGAGGCACCTGCTACTGCCATTACCCAATGTTATGGCGGCCCGGGCTGCTTTTCCCTGAGCGGCAGCTTCACCTTGAACAATTCCGGCGCCTACGACATGTGCGGCATCAGCGCCAACCTGGCCGGACCCAACAGCGCCCTTTTCAGCCTGGCTCCCATTTCAGATGTCCTGGCTGCAGGCGACAGTCAACAACTGGTGATCAACTATACCGGTCCCCAGACTAACGGCTCATACCCGGTTGATGTCCTGGTAACAAGCCAAAATGGTGGTATGGTGAGCCTCAACTATCAACAAGACATCAACTTCCCCGAGCCCGTGATCAACCTGGCCACCGCCCAGAACTGTTTCGGCGCCGGTTGTGCGGGTAACCAGTCCATCAGCGGCTCCTTCACCATTTCCAACCCGGGTGCCGTTACCATGACCGGCATCAACGCCTTCCTGGACGATACTCAGAACTTCCAATTCGAGGACACCGCTCCCGGCTCCCTGGCTCCGGGCGCCACCTCCTCCTCCATAGCCTTCACCTTCACCGGCGACCTTACCACCGAAGCATACTATCCCATGCAACTCACCGTTGCTGCCGACCATCGCTCCGCCACGGCCGCATACCAGCAAATAATCGATACAGCCCCTATCCTCAACATAACCCCAAACCTGGCAAGATGTTTCGGCGACGGTTGTTCCAACCCTTCCGTCAACGGCATCTTCACCATCACCAACACCGGCGATGGTCCAATGACCGGCATTGGCCTGGCTCTGAGCGGCCCTATCCAAGACTTTACCGCCGGCACACCGGTAACCAGTCTTCCACCGGGTCAATCCACCAATATTCCGGTCAGCTATACGGGCACATTCGAGGTATGCAGTACCCTCACCCGCATTCTCACCTTGAACATCACCACTGATGAGGCAGGCGATGCCATCCGAACCTTTACCCAGAACATCACCACCAGTAATACTACCCTTTCAGCTTCCCCTGACATCAGCGGTAACTGCATCGGTGACTTCTGCATCAATGATCCCGACGGCCAATTCACCGTCACCAACACCGGTAACTTCCAGACTTGCTCCTTCTCGGCAAGCCTGAGTGGCGAACACTCGGGTAAATTCACGCTGAGCGGCAACCAGGCAGGCAACCTGCCGGCAGGCGCCGGCCGAACCTTCACCGTAGCCTATACCGGTCCGGTGGTGAATGAAGCAACCGACTATTCAGTGACCATCATTTTTAATGCCGCCAACGCCACGGCCATCACCCGCACCTACACCCAAACCGTTCGTCCCGATACCAGCGCCCTGTTGCTGGAACTGCCCGGTAGCGGTACGGTTCAGGCCTATGATGCGGTTGCCACGGCCAATACACTGTACATTAGCCTCTGGCGCAATAATCAACCCTGGCATCGGGAAGTGCCCATCCTCAACAACCAACTTCAATACACCGCGGCCGGCGCCTGGGTCCAGGGCCAATATCACACCGGGTACGGGGTCATACCTGCATCTTCCAACACTAATCCCATCCATTCACTTGACAGTTACGTCGTGGGCACTCTCCTGGGCCAGAGCTACTGGCGCAACGATATTGGTTATGAACGCGATATTCCTTACAACAACAACCTGGTGGACTGGGACAATGCCAGCGGTTGGTCCGCTACGGCGGAACTCAGTGACTTGCAGGACACCACCCACAGCGTTCAAGCCCATGATAATTACTACCTGGGCGGTAATACTTTCTTCCAGTCCTTGTGGCAGAACGATATCTCCTGGGGTCGCCAATTCCCGGTCAACAACGGGGTGATTGACTGGCAGAACCCTTCGGGCTGGTATAGCGACGTTTCCTTGGGCGACCTGCCCGGTGCGGGTAGTATCAACGCTATGTCCAACTTCAAGCTGGGTAACAACATGGTTCAGGCCTGGTTTCAGGGCAATCAAGGTTTCTGGCGTTACGTGGCAATCAACAACGGTGCACCCAACTGGAACGATACTTCGGATATCGAAGGCCCGATCAACCCGTAGGCAGCAAGAAAAAAGGGGTTCCGTCTAGACGGACCCCCGCCACGACCGATACTTTGGAGGTTATCATGAAAAGATTTGCGTATCTGATCCTATTTTTGTCCCTTTCCACCTTTGCCGCAGAGCCCTTCCTGCTGGACTACCAGGCGCGCATGTACGATCCCGAAGGCATGCACTTCATCAGCCCTGACACTGTGATCCCCGATCCGGCCAACCCGCAATCGTTGAACCGTTACAGCTATGTCTACAACAACCCCATGAACTACACCGATCCCAGCGGCCATTTTCCCGATCCGGTCACCCTGGTGGGTTGTTTGGTGTTTGGTTGTGATAAGTCCGTTTACTTCTCCGTTAGCCTTGGTGTTGAAATCGATGCCGTAGTCGGTGTGGAGGGCTCGGGTACCAGGACATACGCCTACAACTTCAACAATGGACGGGTGGATGTTGCTAACGGTGCCGCCATTACCTTCACCGCGGGTGAACCGGAAGCCATATCCGGCGGGGTTACCTTTATGGCCGGCACGGTCAACAACGTAGATAACAATGGTTGGATGAACGGGAGTTCCTTGATCGGTAATGGTGAACTGGGCGGCGACTTTTTCGGCCAGGTAACGGCAGTGGCCGAAGCATTCCTGCCATTGGACTCAAACGGTAGCCCGAGCTTCTCGGAGGACGGTGCACTCATCTACGGAACCGGCCTGGGGGTTGGAATCGGCATTAATGGCTCACCCACGGGAATTACCGGAGACATTGGCTTTAGCCCGATCAACTCGGGGTGGATTGTAGGAGGGTTCAACCCAGGTGATGAGGCCCGTAACTTGTTGAACTTCCAACCTTTCATGGATGCCTTGGGTCGTGTTATCTACCAGGGTGATTCCTTTGTACCAACCGTTCAAACGCCTCAATAATAAACCTTCACCCCGGGCATTGCCCGGGGTGCTTTCAATCCAGAGTTGACCCGATGGTTCCGGGCCGGTTCAAAGCCTCTTTGTAGGTCATCAATATCAATACCTTGCCCGAACCTGCTCCTATTCCCCAACAGAACCGGAAGGGTGAAGCTGATGCTTACAGCACCACATCAAGGGACCTGGTTTTTTTCCAGTCTCCTCTCGTAAAATCCGGAAACTTCTGAGGTGCCCCATCCTGAGCAACAGATCTTTCGCTCAGGGGTCCTACCGAACTCCAGTAACAGCCCTCATACAAATTCTGATCAAGTGGTAACCCTCCACGTAAACATTCAATAATGCGATAGCGCATGATGAAATCCATACCTCCGTGACCACCCATTTTCCGGGCAATCTCTCCCAGGCGTTTGTATAATGGATGCTCATATTTTTCGTATATGGCCTGTAGCTTGTCTTCCATGCACCAATGATGATGGTTTTCGGTGGCTCCCGATACACCACCCTCCAAGGCAATACGGGTTGGAAATCCAGCCAGAGCTCCCTTCGTTCCCTGTATCAAATTGTGGCGTGTATAAGGGCGTGGGCTGGTCTCATCCCATTGAACCATCACCGTACGGCCTAACATGGTTTTTATGATCGACGTATTAATGTCGCCACCACGGTAATCCAATTGATTCCATTTGTGGTTTTTATCAAAATGCTGAGCGGAGTATAGGTTGCGCCCCTTTGCAGGTGAAGATAAAGAAACCATGCGTGTGAACGTGTCTTCGCCTCTGGCGAGGTTCATATACTGAGCTATGGGGCCCAGACCGTGGGTTGGATAAAGGTTGCCATTGCGTTTCGCATATTGATATGTTCGCCATGACCCGGTCCCACGTTCTACTTCATTCATTTGAAATCGCAACTCGTGAATATAGGCTGCTTCACCATGAAGCATTTCACCAATAACCCCTTGCCGGCACATATTGAGGTACATCAATTCCTCCCGGCCGTAATTGACGTTCTCCATCATCATGCAATGTTTCCCTGTCTTTTCCGATGTATCTATTATGTCCCACATCTCTTCCAGGGTCACCGCCAACGGCACTTCGACAAATGCATGGGCACCCTGCTTCATTGCTTCAATCGCCATGGGGGCATGTGTTTCCCAGGGTGTAGATATGAACACCGCATCTGGTTTCACTTCTTTGAATATTTTCATCCACATATCTTCACCGCCGTGAAAGGTGGCAATATTCTTGTGTCGGCTCCCAGCCCCCTGTTCCGTGCACTCGTCTACAGACTTCTTTACAAGATCCTCGTACAAATCGCTGATTGCTACGACTTCAGTCCCCTCTATTTTTGCAATCTGTCTTACGTGACCAGATCCACGGGCGCCCACCCCGATAAAGGCGCAACGCACTGTCTCGATAGGGGGAGCGGAGAAATCACCCATGTATTTTGCTCCCATGGTGCGAGAGGGAATGTCTTGTTTAGATTCTGCTGGGCGTGACCCCACCTCTTTATTTTTTTCTCCACAACCGGATAGAACAGTAACTCCCGCACCACCAAGTAATTTCATGAAATTCCGTCGTGAAACGTTCAGGATACCCATCATATCTCCTTTTTTTATTCTTCATTAGATAACTTTTTCAGGTCAGGTAGTGAATCCGGAGCTAGGTTGGAAACGTTGAATAAGCATGATCAAAGAAAGCAACCAGATGATTATCCCGGTCGTGTATGGAGACGTTTGCCGTCGCTCCACATCACGCCTGCTTCCTTCAGCCGGGCAACCTGTACTTCGCTCAACCCCCTTTCGCTGTAGAAGAGAAAGGCGGTGGGTCGTTTGAGTTTTTCCCACAAGAGAGCCTTGGTTTTAATGAAAGCCTTGATATGGGCTGCGTTCGGCGGGTTTGCGTGGTCCTTGACCTCTACTACCAGGTCTGGGTCGTCTGCACTTTTCGCCTTGGCGTAAATGTCCACTTCTACACGTTTCTCCTGGTCCAGGTGAAATGAATGTTTACTCATGGAGGAAAATGGCCCCAGCACCAGGTCATGGGGTTCACCGGCAAATACCTGGGCTGCCGGCACACGCTCGAGGCCTAAGAAGAGCAGGCGGTTGATCAGACGATATTCGGCGGCAATGCCCTTGAAATGGGCGACCTTGCCCTTTAGGCTCTTGAGCTTCCGGTTGAGGTCGTCCTCTATTTCTCCGATGTTGACCTGATCGATTTCTTTCTGGTACTCCTTGCGGAAAACCATTGCGAAAATAGGGTCACCCAATCCCATGTAGTCGTAGTTGGTGGCACCGCGTTGAATGATATCGGCTTTAACCAGCTTGTGTAGTTTTTTCTCCAAATCCCCGTCACTCATATCCAGCTTCAGGTCCTCCATGATTTGTTTGCGGTTGCGTTCCTCCGAACCGTACCGGGCCAGGTAGAGGACGATCCTTTTAGCATTCAGGTCATTGATTCGCGCAAAGGCATGGTGCAGGTACTCCATCCACATCTCGGTAATTTCGCCCTTTGTGGAGGTTTCATATTGAAGTATTTCGCGAATCGTTTCCCTGGAGGTCAGGTCCCGTCCTCTGTATTTACTGTCAAAGGTTTGCGCAATGTAATAGGGATCGCGGTAACAGGCCTCGGCCATATAGGCGGCGGTGTCATCGCTGACCTCCCTTCCCAATACACTTGAATAGTTGAAGATCGTAGCGAGGGCTTCCTCATGGGTAAGGGGTTCCAAATAATAACGGCGATAGCGACCCACCATCCGGCCCACGATTTGGGAAAGCCAGCCGATATAACTGCCGGTAATAATTTGGGGTGAAACCTTGCTGGAACCGGTTCGCTGGTAGAAAGTGCCCAGTTCGATAAGAGTTTTATAATCATCCCTGACGTAGACCCGATCGTTGAGGAACTGGAATTCATCAATGATCTGGATGATGCGTTCATCCTTGAGGGATGAGATGATATGTCCCGCCTCACGGGCCAATTCCCAGGCAGGTTCCGAATGGTTATTGCGGACGTTCTCCTCCATTTGCTCTATCAGGAGCAAAAGGTCCGGATCTGCCAAGGTCTCTTTTAGTTGGCCCAATTGGAGGGGGCTTCGAATGAGTTTGGTGTCCCGTCGCTTGAATCCCAGGTATTGGCTGAGTAGGGAACAGAAAAGGCGAAGAGAGAATTGGAGTTGCGTGGTACGGCCTTCATCGATGCGAATGTAGAAGGGAATGATCTTGGGATCGGCACGGGTGTAGATGATATTAAACAGCCGTTGAACCAGGGCAGTTTTACCGCGGCGTTTCCGGGCCAGGATTAGGTGGGACTGGCCCAGCTCACGCCTTACCCGGTCAACCCAGTCCAAAAAAAAGGCAAGATCCTCCGTGCGACCGGTAAAAAGTTCCGGCATTCCGATTTCCTCTTTCAAGGCTTGAGTGGGAAGGTCTCTCGTCATCTACACACCGCCTCATCAAGGTCATGGCTCATTTTACATGGTTGACTTCCGTTCCACCACGTCAATTCCAGTCCACCGTTAATATTAAAGCCCGTGTGCCCGGGCCAAGGCCAGGTATGCCAGGGGTTTCATGAGATGGCCCGATGGACCGAATCACAAACTCATCTCGAGTGATTTTGGACTGGGAATTGCGGGCCGACTCTCAGGAACCCAGACCAGCGAGAATCCGTCATTGGGTCCTGGCTGAGCAGGCTATGGTAGGAGAAAACCAGACCCCTCAGGTGCCAATCCCATATGTGTTCTTGACCGAGATCAGCATCATTTGCGGGTAGCCGACACCCAGGTGCAGAATTTTCCCCAAGTTGGGATCCCCATGAACATCGGCGATGGTGGGATCGGGAGCCTCGGCGACCTCACTTGACTATTGAAAACCTGAGTTCTACATTTAATATTAATAAAAAGAACTTGGGTAAGGCCAAAGGGGTAACTCCGTGAACCTGGTGGGGATCAAGGCATGGGAATGGCTGGGTTCTCCCAGAGAAAGTTTGAGGCAGGGTCCCCTCTCAGGCCGATAACGACCAGGGGTTGGGAAGCCCGGACTTCAAAGTAACTCCCCGTTATCTCTTCAAACAGAGTGCTCAGGACGGCCAGGCTTTTGGTCTCGGGCTCCAAGGCGGCAGCAACCACTTTTTCTGCGATGATTTCGCCGGCAGCGTTGCGTTGGGTAACCTGGACCTCGGTGGTCAGGCCTCCCCTGTTAACCACCGCGATGCCGTCCCAAGTTAACTCGGTGTTGCCTGGGTAGAGACGCCATAGGGTTGCCGTTTCCGACCTTGCCCCCAAATGGGCGGGACCGGCGCCTTCCCGATCGGCCTGGTATACGGCGGTGACTTTCAGGGTATCTTCCCCGAGGAAACGAAAATGGGAAAGGTCATCGGTCCCGAAAACCTCCTCCATGGACGAAAAAAGAGTTTGACCTCCGTCGAGAATGCCGGTCATCCTTGGGAGCAGGCTCCCATCCCCGGCATAGGGGTAGAGCGTATAGGGTTGGGGCAAGGGGGATGTATTGGCCAGGATCAGCCTGGAAAAGAACCCGTTACCCGGTTTCGCAATATGAGGGACCATACCCGTGTCTGGCGCTTCTCCTATCAACCAGGTGCCGGTTGCTACTTGGAGAGGTGACTGTGCACATGCCCTGTTCTGAGAGTCGCCGTCAAAGGGAGGGTCATCCAACGGCTCGGTCCCGGTGTTCAAATCCAGGTTATAGTCAACCACCAGGTCGGCGGGGTGATTGTCGCAACCATAGTAGAGCGTTGCAGCCAGTTCAATACGAAAATCATCCAAATCCCGGGTGCCCCCATTCCAAAAAAGGGTGACCGAGCCGTAAAGAGTGGTCGACCGGTGAAGAGGTTCGGACAAGCTTGTGAAAAATGTCGTAATGTCGTATTGACTCGGATCTGCAGAAGCAGCATGGGGCGAGCCTTCCGGGCGTCAAGATCCCCCAACCCATCGGCTCTGTGCTCGACCCTAACTTCGTGGTCTTGGTGGCCTTCGTGGTGCAATTCCCCTTCCCAAAAAATAGATTAGTGTTAGAGTCGCGGTAGGACCGCCGATGCCTGGGATATCGAAAAGGAACTGGAACGTGAGAACGGACGAGCACCACTTAAGCAAAAGCAAGGTACTCTAATCCCGGAGCAAAGATGTGAACAGGTTTGTTTGGTTTCAGAGAACGAATCGTTGAATCCCCCTGGCGAAAGCCCCCTTGCCTTCGGCTTGGCGGCCCGCGTCTCTTCGTGTTTTTCGTGCTCTTGAAAAGGATTTCATCGAAAGCGGACTAAAACCTAAATTGAGCGATTCTTAGCGGCGATCTGCACCAATCTCTTGGGCCAAAAGGCTTCCCGAAAATACTCGGAATACCCTCCAGGTATGACTGCGTTTTTCGGAAAGCTTTTGACTCCAACATCTTGGCGCATCTCATCCACACGAATCGCTCACTTTAGGTAAAAGGTCCCACCCGTGGCAGGCGTGGATGGACACGAAGTAAAGGGGTTTCAAAGCCGGAAAGACTCCGGGCCTTGTGATCCCCAGGTTCAATACCGATCAAGTAATTGCGAACCATAACTCCCTTGGTGGCTGAGATAACTGTGCTGCTACGGACCTCACTCAAATTACCCAACATCAAAGTTAGACTTTCCCCTTCGGGGAGATCATTACCTTATTTTGGAACCTTGTTATTCTCAAAAATGCTATATCATTTGTTCGGCAAGAAGTAAGATAATGGAGTGGGAGGAAAATATGGAGCCCACCAAGGTTTTAGAACTGATTCGAAGCCTGCCCTCGCAAGTCCGGGAAAAGGTGTTTTCCAATGCCGGAACGGACGTGGAAGATGTTTCTCCAAGGGTTCATTCTACCGGAGAGCTGTCATCATGGTGAGTTCTGCCAAGCCTGAAAGGGGGCGCTTCAGCCTGCGCGGTTTTCCTGGTCTCAACCGTTTAACCATTGACGCCATTACCGGCGTTACCGATATCGTAGAATCATTACATCAGGCTATAGCCAGTTTTTCAGTATCTGGCACACCAGATCAAAATCGGACAAAGGGTATCACGGGAATGGTTTACCGGAACATCCGGACCGTTACCCAATTGGTGGGGGACGGGATTGATGCTTTGCTCGACCGATTCAGTCCCTTGCTGGGAGAAAAGGACTCATCACCCGGTGGTGAAGCCGTTCTTGCCGCGTTGAATGGAATCCTCGGAGATCATCTTGTCGCCAGGAACAATCCCCTTGCCATTCCCATGCAATTGCGCCGAAATGGAAAACCATTGAATGAACAAGCACTTTTCGAAGCGATTCAGCAATCCAACGGCAGACTGGTAATTATGGTGCACGGATCATGCAAGAATGATTTGCAATGGAACAGGATGGGGCACGACCATGGCACAGCCCTGGCCCGTGATCTGGAATTCGCACCGATTTATGTCCATTATAATTCCGGACTTCACATTTCTGAAAACGGCAGAAAACTTTCCGCTCTCCTTGAAACCATCATCGATCAATCACCTCGAAAACCAGCGCTTTACATCATCGCCCACAGCATGGGAGGGCTTGTTTCCCGGAGCGCCTGCTATTACGGAGAAAAATCCGGTCATGCCTGGCTGAATCAACTTCGCAAAATGGTATTTCTCGGCACGCCACATCACGGCACACCATTGGAGAAAGGCGGTAACTGGCTCGATATCATCCTGAAAATAAGTCCTTATAGCGCCCCCTTTTCTCGCTTGGTAAAAATCCGGAGCTGTGGCCTTACCGATTTGCGTTATGGCAATGTGGTGGACGATGATTGGAAAGGACGTGACAGATTCGAGTTTTCTGGGGACTTGCGGATTCCCGTTCCCCTGCCGGAAGGGGTACAGTGTTATTCAATAGGCGTTACCACCGGAAAAGAATCAAACAAGTTGAGTGATGATCTTATCGGAGATGGTCTGGTGACATTGAACAGCGCTTTGGGACGCCATGAGAATGCCGAATTGAATCTTCTGTTTCCTGAAAACCATCAATGGGTGGGCCGAAATATGAATCATTTGGACCTTCTCCAGCATCCGGAAGTATATGAAACCATCAAAAAGTGGTTAAAAACATAACGGGTCGTGAAGATTTAGACAGGATGGGGTTTGGGTCCGGGCCGCGTTCGGTCGGGCCGCGTTCGGTCGGGCCGCATTCGGTCGGGCCGCGTTCGGTCGGGCCGCGTTCGGTCGGGCCGCGTTCGGTCGGGCCGCGTTCGGAGGATGGACAGGATGTTTGGACCGGGCCTTCGGAGGACAACAGGATTTTCCGGATGTCCGGATCAGCAGGATTTTGGAATTACGGGGTGGCGTGCAGCCGGGCTGTATTCAGGTCGTTTCCATAGCCCGACTTTAGCAATTCAAAACCGTCCCAAGGAAATACCGCTTGACTCGTGCGTAAATAGCTGAAGCCACCGGAAGCGGGTCAAAGCAGCGAGACCCAACCATGGATAGCTGATGCACCTGGGCCCCCAGTTTGACATTGGGCCTGCACCAAGGCCAAAACTGAAAGAAAAGTTCCGGGACCGGCGTACCCACCCGTGAATTATTTGGCGCATACGAAGAAAACGGGCGATCATCATGGTTCGTAGCTGTCTTTTAATTTGTAGAGGGGGTGTTTTTGGGCGATCCATTGGCGGAAGAGATTTACGGAAAAGCGGTAGCGGGCTTCCCGTTCGTGCAGGACCTCCCGGTTTACCAGGCGGTCGAGAGTGTCGGCGCAGGCCTTTCGCGTCAACTTTGGGTCTACCCGGAGCACGCGATTGTACAGGTTGGAAAAGGCCACCGTCTCCATGAGTTTCTCTCCCATTTCCTCGGCACAGGCAGCCAGTACCAGGCGCTCCAAGGGCCGGGCCTGCTCCCAAAGCCAGATCGAGAACTGGTCCTTGTCCTCTTCGATAAGACGGGCGACGACCACGTCCACGTCGTTGATGCCGGCGTCGTTTCGCTGTTCAATGTTGAGGTAGTCCACCAGCAGGCTGCAGGTCAATTGGGTCAGGTAGGGTTGGCCACCGGTCATTTTGAAGATATGGTCTGCGGCCAGGTCGTCGTAACTCATCCGGCCCGCTACCGGTTCGCGAATGAGGCGGCGGGTATCCACCTCACTCAAGAAACTGATTCTCAGGTAAGTGGCGGTATTGAAAAAGATGGACCAGTAATCGGCCTTCATTTCCTCGAGGAGGTGAGTACCGCAAAAAAGGAAGGCCAGACCCTGTTGGTGCTGCATCAGGTGGCGCAGGTGGCTGAACACCTCGCGTGTCATCTTCCCGCTCTCCACCCGCATTTGCAGCTCCTCGAATTCGTCGAAGAGGACGATGGGCAGTTTATTGCCCGCTTTGGAAAGATAAAGGCGGAGAAAGGATTTGAAGGGTCCGAAACCGGTTGTTTGCTCCGGGGGTTCCAGACCCAGGCCGCGGGCTACAGTGCGGGCAAGGGAGTCGTAAAAATCGGCCTCATCGTCCACACCCTGCATGTCCAGGTAGACCGGAACCAGACGGGTATCGCTCAGGCCAACAGCGGCGATCCGTTTGAGCAGTGAACTCTTGCCCGTGCGCCTCAGACCGTAACATACTATGGTATTGATGGTATCCCCGCTGAGGATGTGTTCGTCGATATATTTGTAAGCATCCTCCCGGCCGAAGTAGAGTGCGGACTTCGCGCTCAGGGGATTTCCCGCTATGTAGGGATTAGGCGTTATCTTTTTGAAGGTCCGGGGCCGCTCCCGTACCTGTAACGCGAAGCTGAAGGGTAAGGTTTTTTCAGTTCCGGTCCGGTCGCGAAAAATGAGCTTGCCGGAAAGGTGCAAGGCCGCGGGCCGTGGAGCCATCAGGATCAGGACTACTTCCCGCGTGGTGCCGGTTTCCAAGAGTGGGAGCCGGACCGGCCCCGGCTCCATGGGGCCAAGGGGTTCCGGCAAGGGGTCGAAAGAAACACAGAGATCCTCGGCCGGGGCACGCCCCTCATTTTCCAGGGAAAAAAACAGTTTCTGTGACTCGGGGGAGGTAAGCAGGGTGGTGTTGCGCAAGTGGATTACGGGTCGGGCCGAACCCCCGAACAGCTCGATTTCACGTTCTAGAAGCGCGGCCCCATGGAGAAGTGCCTCATACCAAAGGCGGTCGAATGGAGGATCGAATGTCAGCTCCCGGGCCAGGGCTTTCAATGCAGCCATCTTATCGGAAAGCAGGTCCCTGCGGGTTTCGAAACGCTCAGTGTCGGTGACCGCTGCCAGGTTGCCGGTGATTTGGACCAGGCGCCTCATCAGTTTGGCAAAAGCCGCCAGGTAGGGGCTGGCCGCGGCGGTGGCTGGGGGAAAGGGCTGGTCGGGGCCAACGGCAAGGGTGCCGGCCTGTTCGGCCGTGAGCCAACGATGGGCCTTTGCCAGGCTGTCACAAATCTCATCGTTGAAACGGTAGCCTTCCAGGCCTTGGAGTTGTGCCAGAACCCAGACAAGCCGTGACTTTAGGCTGTGGGGTGCAGCGAGCGAGGTCTGTTTGGAGCGACGGGGGGTTAAAAAACTGAGGAAACTCTTTTGGTATGCAAAAAGTTCGTGGTGCCTCAAAAGATCTGTCCTGTGGGTGTGGCCACCGGTCCTGAATGACGGAGCTGCCCGCTCGGGATCCAGCAGTGCCAGGTAAAATTGGGCCACCGGATTAGCGGCAGCCAGGGTGCGCAGAAGAGGAATATTCTTCTCGGCCAACAGGAAGTGGATATACTGGTGGGCGGTTTGCTTGTCTTCCGCCAGCCGTATCACCGCCTTTTCCGCTTGCTTGTGTTGGAAACTGAAGGCGTAGAGCCGGTTGATCTCGGCAACGGCGCCAGGAATGCCGATCTCCCGGGTTTGGGCCAATAGGGAGATAATCCGGTTCAAACCGGGAAGAGGAAAATAAAGCATTTCATGGGTAAAGAGCAGGGAGCCCCGGTAGGCTTTTTGCAACTCCCTGGTCTTTCCGGTGAGGTGGGCCATGTGCCGCCTTTGCATGGCCCAAACGGGCAGACAGAGCAGGTAGTCAGGCAAGTGCAGGATAAAGACGGGGATCAGGGCAAAGGCCGGGGCCAGGATTTTGAGATGGGCCTGGTAGGGTGCCGCCTTTTCCCAGGATGTAAGCGCAAACAGCAGGAGCCCCACCAGGGGTGCCAAGAGTACCATCCCTTTTTGATTTCGTGCAAAGGCCCGGTGGCCCACCCCTTGTACCCCGGTTTTTTCCTCACGATTCTTTTGATATTTCCGGTTTTCGGAAACAAAATCAAATTGTCCGGCAAAAAAATACCCAAACAAAAAGGAGACGGGCCAAAGCAGGGTTTCCATGGGGCGAAGCCCTTGGAGTCCGGCACCACCAGCCAGGCCGGCACAAAACAAGGAAAGAAAAAATATTCCTGCAATCGTGAATTCGGCCAGCTTGATTTTATCAAATCCCTTCAAGGCGATCAAAAGCCAACAACCGGCAAAAATCGACAAAAGAACAGGTACGATAACAGGGTTGAAAAAGCTTCCCAGAACGAACCCGGCCCCAGATAATAAAAAAATAAAAAACGAGACCGCGACGGTAACCGCATCCGCAACTGCGTCAGTAACCGCGAGCATGCCCGCGAAGGCGACCGCCACCGCGAACGCAGCCGTTGCCACACCCGTGGATGCTGCTCCTGCTCCGTCCGCAAAGGCACTGGTGAACGCGCCCGCGGCAGCGAGCATGCCTGCGAAGGCGACCGCAAAGGCGCCTGCGAAGGCGAGAGCGAAGGCGCCGGCGAAGGCAACAGCAAAGGCGACCGCCACCGCGGCTGCGAAAAATATACTGATTTTCAAATCACCATATAGAGCATAGTGGCCAAAACCAGCGGCTGTGCCAAAGAACATACCCCACCATAAGCCAGCCAAGGTAATTTTTTTTTCATTCTGTGCTCCACCTGCGGCAAAAGCTGGGATCTTGGAGGGTTGGAACAGGGCCTGCCACAGGATGCTGGGTGCCAGGATGATTGATTGCAATAAGAGGGACATATTGTCCTCCGTTGGTTTCATTGATAGAGTCAAGGTTGTCAAGGGGGATAATCGCGGGCGAGGGGCTACATGGCGAATCCTTCTTATTTTCCATTGAACAGGTTTTTCACCCCCTTACCGAGACCGATGATATCTTTGAGCTCTTCCTTGATCTTTTGGTACCAGATCCTCCCCCGCTTTTCATTGCGTGAAAAGGTGCTGATGGAAGTGGCGAAATGTTGGGCAAAGAGCCGGTATTGCTCCCCATCCCGCTCCAGAAGCCCCCGCCATTTGAGTTCTTTCAAGGTGGTCCGGTGTTGGTCTTTAGTTTTGTCCCGGGCCAGGAGGAAAAGGACAGATTTCTCTTTTGGGGTGCGATCGGTCCAGAGGTGCTCGAAATATTCGTTTAGCGCTTCTTCCAAAAGATCCCATGAATAGGGTTCCGCAGCATTTTCGGCCTTGTAAAGAAAGCGGCATGCTATCTGGTTGAAAAGAGGAAAACGGCCCGCATAAAACTCCATGCGCTGGTCCATTTTCGAGTCCAAGCCGGGGAAACCGAGGTGACGCAGTTCTTGGATGGCGGCCCGTTCCAGCAGGCCCACCCTCAGGTGGTCGAAGATGTTCCAGAACCCGGAGGAAAGGATGCCCTGGTGGGTGAGTTCGCGCAAGGGGTTGCGTGAGATGGTAACCCAGGCGAAGCGGGTATCGGGACTGGCCGCGGGAAAGCGCAGGTTGGAGAAGAAGTTATCATCGGCAAAGCTTTTATTGGCAAGGAACTCGAATTCATCCAAAAAGACGATGACACGAGGG
>JACLAC010011895.1_pt1 | contig 23471 bp, 32 predicted proteins | sample 8027881 | NCBI WGS metagenome assembly JACLAC01 (sample SAMN15725517, study PRJNA655200) | protist metagenome | isolation source: fluorescence activated cell sorting (FACS) single amplified genomes of... | place: Spain: Blaines Bay Microbial Observatory, Mediterranean Sea | collected 2016-01-19 | reverse complement strand
TAGTGACTTAGTGAAAATGAAATCGTAAAGATGAAGCAGATAGTGAACGCGCCGGAAGAGCTGGGTGGTGCGTGATGAGTGGTAGAGCTCTGAGAGTAGTAAGAATTTTACGGCGGCGCAGAAGATACAGGCGTGTTTCCGGGGTTGGCGCGTGCGGAAGGGGGACAATCTGCTTGACTTGTGGCTGAACAACTTCCAGACCAAGCTGGTGATCAAGATCCAGCGGCGGTTTAGAGAAAGGAGACTGCGGCGGATTCTGCATGGGTTGACCGACCCGACTGGCGGCAAGAGTTTGGGCGCGCTGGAGGGGTTGAACAAGAAGTTTTTTGCCAAGAACGAGGGTGACCCGTACTACAGACCGGTGAAGACGGGGGATATGTGAGTTGAAGTTGTTCTTTCTTCAGATGTTTATTCATCGATTCTAGTCAAATACTTATATCCTACTACTTGTATTACACAAATGACGAATAAAATTGTTACAAAGTGTTCTACTCATACGCATACCGTTAAAAAGTGACACATCATTTTATGATATAAGTATAATTTCTAACACCATCTCAATTTCCCTACAATTGTTCGTCGAATCCCATTCCCTTTCCCAGGCTCAAGCACGACTCCCGCATTCTCTCCAAGCTCAAGTCGTACAACGAGTCCGGCATGGTCCCTTACGCATAGACGAAAAAAGAGCTGGAGAGGCAAGGTATTGAGACCTACGACAAATTCATCAGTGAGTGATAGTAAGCGAAGGAAGGAACACAAGAAGTGCACCATGTAGTAGGACGTTTGTGGAGCAGGTGTGCGAGGTGAGCGAGAAGTAGTAAGCTGGGGGACCCCACGTACGCGCATCTGAGGTTGTAGTAGCTAGTGACGTGCACGAGCGCTAGTAAGTAGCGCCACAAGGAAAAAATGCTGGAGTGGTACTTGAAAAGGTAGTAACAAGAGCAGATAGTAGTTTGTCTTCGCGGCGGTTTCGAGAGAGCTACGCGGGTTCGCTCGGAGACAAGTACTACGAGGGTGCGGGGTAGTAAGGAGATTCTCGGAGGTGGCGGTGGCTGAGGGGGCGTCAACTGAGTGGTGCAGATGAGCCTGGACGTCGGAGGGGGTAGTCAACTGAGCGGTGCATCGTCAGGCTCAGGATTAGAAAAGGCTCGAGCCGCGCAGAAGCGGTTGCTGTTCGTGCCGGAACTGGACTACGCGCAGGACGTGGGCAACGAGAGTGATGCACTTAAGTGACTCGAGGTGACGCTGGGGTACGACTTTCGGCCGTTCGACCCGGCGGGTCCTCGGTCAACCACAACCTCTTCAACTTCATCTTGAGTGCTGAGTCCGCGGTCGCGGGAACGGTACACGAAGGGTTTCCGCTTGAAGGCGACGAAGGCTGGGGGCTAGTGAGACGAGGAAAGAGATCGAGCTGTGAAACGAGCGCGAGTAGTAGACTGACGGCGGCGGCGAAGGAACGGGTGCGGATCAAGAGCGGCGGGAAAGAGATTGCTGATGTCAATAAACCGCAGACGGAGGCGGTCAGCGCGGGTAGCAAATCTAAGTCTAGTATGGGCGACATAGACATGGACGAAGAGGACGAAGAACCGCGGATGATGAGCTGTCAGGAGATTGTTGAGTTTCTGACTATAAAGCCGCCAGGCGGAGGTGTAGCAGCTACGACTACGAGCGCGGGCGGGGCGTAAAATGAAGTAGTAAGCGGTACTGTCATCAAGTTCAAGCGTCGAGGGTAAACTGGACTTGGGATGGTGGTCTAAGGTGTGTATGAGTTTGAGTATCGTACACGTGCAGTATAACTGTATCTGTAAGTGTAATCGTATATTTATTAAGAAACTTTTGCTTATTGATATCTGCTCTACATTATGAACAACAAAAGTTGTGATCGTTTATATGCGCGCTACGTTATGAAGTAGCTGTGCTAAAATTTTGCTGTTTGGATAGGACGCGCGTCGAGGGAGCGTGGAGTTTTTTAGAGCTATCCTAACGACGAGCTTCTGGCTTTTGTATGATCTATGGAATAGCACAAACTGAGACTCACAGGAAACACAACTACTTTACATACTTTTATATAAATATACAGTTGAGAGCAAGCGTTTGAGTTCGATTTCCGGGTCGGAAATCGAACTCAAACGCTTGCGAAAACAGCACGTAATAGCATTCATTCATCGCAACTTTTCACAACACACTTTCACATCACTTTTTCGCACGTTTCAAAAAAATGCGATTTTTTTGAGCCCCGCGTTTTGATCCCGTTTCCAGGTCTACAATGAACTTTGATAAATTTATATTAATTTATATCAAATCTAGCACTTCTGATTCTTGTTCTTAACTACTTCGCCATTGACTCATATTTGGCACCCTCATCTTTATCAACTCATCGTCTGAGTTCGCAACTGCAATCCATTTTGATTTTCCATGTGAGATACTCTTGTATTCAACACTAAAAAGATAGCAAAATTACAACGAATGGTAGTTTTACTTTCGTTTAAGCTTTCGCCGTTTTCATCAGCCTCGCGCTCAATTCTTTCTTTATTTTTGGCCTCGCGCATGACGTCGGCGCTTTACGATCTCACCATGATCAGTGATTGAACATAAGTTGCTTCTTGTGACATATGATTTATATTGCATCGCATCTCTATTTTAAGGTTCAGTGAATTATGTATTCGCATTCGCAATCACACACAACAACAACTATATTCGGTTCTTCCAATACTTACACGTCGAAAATAATTTTGAAAAATAATAGAAGCATCGCAGTTGAAGTCGCTCTTCTTTCATACAACTTTTCTTGTTTTAATTTTAAGCTTGACGCGGGTGCGTTTTTAATTTTTTTTCGTATTTTCCATCCTGTCTAGCGGCCTTTCTTCAACATTTGACAATTTTTTACAAATTGCCAGTCGAAGAAATCAAGTATAGTATATCTATATACCGAGATAGACTTAAGGTAGCATTCCTACAAATCGTTACGCAGTGTGCGTAGAGCGAAAAGGAGACGATCAGACAAGATGGGAGTGGTAGTGTTTAAGCTCACGCCACGCACTGCCTTGAAGGCCAGTTTACTGGCCGCGGTAGTCATTGGGAACGCTGAGTGTCAGCAGGGGGGACGACACTCAAGCGAAGTGGGATGGACGGACAGGCAGGGCGTGATGCGGGGCGAGGAAGGAGGCATGTTTGATATGTTCGTCGCAGTTGACGCGCTGCACCTCGGGAGACTGCGTAAGACAAAGTCGTTTAAGACCATAGTTATAGATATGCAGACAGTGAAACAGAAACTGAAACTGAAAGATTATCGTTGTAAGGATAACGATAAGCATACAGTGGAGTACTATTATAATACTGAAAATGAAAAAACGACTGTGACAAGTATTAAGACACAAAAATTTTTTTTGTGTGTGTCTTACATGATGACATGGCATAATACTTGGGTACAAAAAGTCAATCAATTCATTGAATTAGATGATCCCAAAGAGCTTCGGGAGAAAATACCACAAGCCCGCATTGAAGTGGGATTGGTGTTAATCGGTATGATGTACTCCGATAGTAGAAGCAAGGAAGAAGAAATACCAAATATGATGGATGAAACAGAAGCCAACAGAGAAATAATAGAGAATTATAAGGCTGCTGAGAAGGCGGCTGCTGAGAAGGCGGACAGCATGAAGTTCTCCTGATATGACGGCCCCGGGCGAGATCCAACCGCTGATCTACATCAACAATTTGAAAGAGATCTTACTCAGCTCCGTGCGCAACCTCCCGCTGGGAGACCGCACGAATTCCGAAAAATGGCACTAAAGTGGCACCCGGACAAGCACCCGGCACACTTAAAAGAAGAATACACGGCGATCTTCCAGCAGCTCGGGGAACTTAAATAAAGAAGAATACTCGGAGACGCGACCTAAAAGTCGCGCACGGCTGCAGCCGCACCTGCACGTCGGGTACTGAGTTTGAGTAGTTAGTACATTCATGTGTTTCCGTTCACACATAAATTTCATATATTTGTCCGCAGTGGTTATTCCATGATCCTCGAGTAGTTTTTTCATGATGGATGACAATGTCAATCATGAAACGCAAAAGATGGTCAAAATCGCGGTTAATACAATCATTATCATCAACATCATCATGGTTTCAATAAAATGAATCAAAGCTGAGTACTATTGTTCTTATACTAAGTAGCTACCAGGACTGATCCTGAGGGCACCGGGACTGAAGCTGAATGGTATGGAGTACATGTACGAAACGCGGGAAAAAATCGATTTCAAAATCGAAAGCGAAAAGGTACTTTTAGTTTAACACACTAGAACTTACTAGATATGTCAAACGCATCGAATATGGCAATTGTGAGGCGCTTGTAGTTGAGCTTGGATGCAAGCTTCATGGTTTCGCTTTGGTAGCCATCGCAAGCAACACCAACTACCAGGCTGAAGTGGACGTCTGTGGGTGGTGGTGGCCTTCGCAATTTGTATTTCTAGCTCGAGCTAGACTGACTAGATAGAATCGTATTGGTAATGGTATTCGTAAGATGAAGTTGAAGAGAGAACTACTGCGTGTATCTGTATGTGTATCTACTCCTGAATATCGATATTAAGTTCCTTCGTCTTCGTCCTTCCTTCCGTGTTTGTCGCTTGTCGTTTTAGTCTCTATCAGTAAAGGTAACATATGATATGGTAACTTCTGTTTACTCATAAAAAAATTATCATTATCGTATTCGTATAGTATAGATAAGAGTGAGTGACGATAGTTGGAAAGGAGGGAGAAAAACGAAAGATCTTGGCGAGGTCGAGTTCAAGTGCGTGCGAAATAAGAATCATGGATCAGTTTACGTGTGGTGTAACGACGACACTGTCGCTGTCGCGTTCACGCGCGCGCTGACGAGTATCTGCCACCGCGATACTGCTCATCTTGTCGCTGTGAGTGTGATGCCTGCTTATCTCCTTCGACATCTAGCTCGAGCTAGCAGTTGGCGTTACCGCCTACAAGGTCGTCTTTCCTGTCGACCCGCAGCTCGAGCGGCGCGACAAAGCCATGACAGGTGTCTTCGGTGCGTACAGCTTTCACGTCATCTCGAAGGGGAGTAGGATCGACACTGTCCACCCCTATGTGTGCTAATGAGGACATGGGCCGGCTGTGAGTGTGAGGGTGGGGGTGACATGATCGTGAGTAGAACGGGGAGGCTCCTTCGTCTCCGTCGTGCAGTGCGAGACCGAGTCCGTATGGCATCAATGTGGGCCTGGACTTGCGGGCTATCGTGCGGTCATAGTGAAAGTGAATAGTGAATAGTGAATAATGAGCAGGGAGAGGTGTGAAGCTTCGACCGAGAAGTGATGCAGGCCTACTGACAGTGACTGTGAGCGTGATCATGATCATGATCATGAACGAGAGCAAAGTTCCGTCAGCGCGTGGTGGAGTACCTCGCTGCGCGAGGGCTCGTTTCAGCTTCACAAGAGGCGGCCGACTACGACCAACAAGGTCAACACGGACTCCTAATTCGTTACGAAACCGCGGAACACGAAGCCGTGATGGCCAGCTACTTCGTGGAGTGGCTCAAGATACTCTAGTAGACAGCGCTGGCTGCGCAAGGTGAGCACCCTCGAGGACGGCGACGAGTTCGTGAGCCTGGCGGTTCCGATGAACAACTTCGACGCTGTGGCGGTGGAGTATGGCGACGAGGCGGCGCGAATTAGGCGGTAGTGAGCGGTGGTGGCGGCTGATGGACCGACACTTCGCGTACACGTATGTGGTGAACGGGGTGCAGAAAGAGTTATTCACGGACTTGGACTTGAGCGGCGCGGGTGAGGGTGATAAAGATGCCGTTGACGATGAGGACGCTTACCTGCGTGAGTACACGAGGAAGCGGAGGGAGTTCCACCTTGGTGTTGCAGGCACTGGTACGAGTAGGTCGCACTCTACATCTACAACTACATCTACAGATGCAGAGGAGGAGCCGCACTACTGCGGGCGGATAGTGCACTCGTCGAACCACACGAGCATGAACAGCCTCATATCGACCGGCAAGATAGCGCTGGAGCTGTGGGATAGTGTTCTGAAGCCACATGCCGGTGGTTGATGAAGGTGATGATCCGTGCAGCTGATTACCGACAGCGACAGTGGCAGCACTGAAAGTAGATAGTGACTTTGAATAATAGGGTACTCGCAGAGGTCTAGTGAAGAGGAAGACGGCGCTCTAGCCCCGCTCCTGCGCAGGTAAGACACCGAGGTTGGGTTTGTACATGGTGGAGCAGTTGCTGACGTGGACGATGAACCTTTCGGCTTTCTCGCACTGCACCGGTCTTTTAGAAGTCCGTGGGGTTGCGAGACCTTACTGCAGCACGTCGAGCGAGTCGCTGAGAAGACGAAGAGAGCGAGTGCACTGCCGCGCGTCTTAATCGTGCCTTTGAATTTCAACTTTCCGCCGCCGCTGCGGTTCAGCCGGCTGTCTTCACCGGTCTCAAAGGATGAGAAGTCCCCTGTTCCCCAGCTCGCTGAGTGCAGTCTGTCGTACGCGCAGGAAAGATTGTCTAAACTCGGTGACCACTCGACGTCGACGTGGAAGGTACAATACGTCCTGCACGCGTACTCTGGAAACCTCGCGGTGTTCGTGCTGCGAGACAAATCGGAAGCACAATCACTTGAAGACGAAGGAGCGAAACCGAAGGATTCCTTCGCCTGCTACCGCCGCGTCGGCATTCGCGAAGACAGCATGATGTTTCCCATCGCGTTTGTGCGCGACTGGTTTTTCGCGTCAGGCGCCAACGACATGCTGGGCAAGGCGCGTGGGAACGTGAGTGCGCTGGTGGAAGCGGGTATGGGTGTGGGAGGTGGTGGAGGTGCAGGTAAAAGTGGAGGTGGGCGAGGAGGTGGAGTACGTACACAGGCTGAAGTACGTGCGCAGGGTGTGGAGTACGTGTTGGAGGTATGACACTGCAATGATGAAAATAATGCATTGATGACTGTCATAAGCATAACCATAAGTACTTGAAAAATGATTTTCTCTTCTCAAAGTTAATTAAAATACAATTTATGCACGAATCAGAATCTCAATCTTCATCTTCACTTTTATCGCTAACAGTCTACTTGTGTTGTTGTTGATCTTATTTGCTGAGTTCAGAATCGTATCTCATGAGCGGTATCTGAGTAGTATTTGGCGTTCTCTTTGCTTCGCAAAAACTCATTCAGACAAGTTAACCTTTTTTTTCAGGAACGTCTTTTTTTTTTGCAAATTTTTCCGACAGCATAGGACAAGGTCAAGTAATTATAGCATACTAAAGGTAAACGTCGTTCAATCACACACCATGCCTAGTAGCCGTGCGCAAAGTTCTCTGTTGAGTTCGCGTTCTCACCCTCGTTCCACGCCAAGTACGACATCGCATCCTGCACCTATCGACTCGCCCGCTCTGGTTAAGTTCTATGTCGACCACAGGCGCGTACGCGTGGACTCCGCTCGTCTCGCGCGAGAGGTTGCGGTAAGTGCGGCAAAGGCTTTTCCTGGTTGTGGTGGAGATAGTCTGAAGAGCAAGAGTGAGAGTGTGAGAACGAGAAGCGTGAGGAGTGTGAGGAGTGGTGCAAGCGCGTCGCTCTATTCGGAGGTGGTTCAGTCGGTTGAGCAAGATGATGCGCACTCGCAATTCAACTCTGCGGATTTCATCTCTGAGTCAAAAAGTCTGAGCGAGAGGAATAATATCAACATCAAGAGAAAAATGGTTTTGCTTCACCTGCCCCCCTAGAACAAAAATAACAAAGCGGACGATATCGACAACCAGGCTAAAGAGGCGAAATCTCTCACTACTACTACTACTTCGAATAAATCTAGATCGACAGGTACAATAAGTGACAGGCCAAACAATAGCATTAACAAGAGCAAGGCGAGCATGAGCAAGGCCAATGCCAGGACGGACAGGTTCAGGCCGGGTCCACGCTCACAGCCTCCATCGAGTCCGCTCGGCACAAGGACGGAGAGCCATCGAGCCGTGAACATACGCGCTAGGTTCGATCACGGTTCGATGGCTCTCCGTCCTGGAGCCATCGATCCGTATGTTCACGGAGAGCCATCGAACCGTGATACGGATGCGCGGCGCCGAAGTCGACGTGCAAAGTTCAAAATCACGGAGCCGAAGTCGACGTGCAAAGTCCCGACGATCAAAATCACGGCGCCGAAGTCGACGTGCTCAAGTCTTATGCGCGATGTGATGACGGAAGATAGTGAGGGCGAATGATAATCAAAATCACAGTAACCTTACTTAGTTTTTTGTACTGCGAAGAAGGATGTACCGAGCAAACGCGGACGAAGCGCAGAGCTCCTTGCACTGCCTTCGAGGGCGCTGCTCGGTCATTAGCATCATTTCAACGATTTTCTGGACGAAATAGTTAGAAAACAAAGAGTCGCATAAGGCAAGTAATAAAGTTTAGCTTTAGGTTCAATAGCGCACAAATTTTCATCGATGTCAGACTTGTCAGGTCTGAATCGGACTATAGCTACAACGATGACAGAGTTCAGTTTTCTTGAGTTTTGAGTAGTTATGAAAATAACACAAGTTATGATACATAGACTAGAATGGAATGAGTGGAATAGCACCCGATCGCGAGCTAGTTGTGCGCTCATAGTCAGGGGCGCACAGTCAAGCGCGAGTAGGGACCAGGGATGCAAAATTTGAAACGCGTGGCAAAAGGACTAAGTAGATGGATAATAGAAATACATAAATGATGTTGATGTATCAACTTCAACTTCAACATCATGTTCATGATTATCCTCAGACTTGCACTTGTGGGAAAATCTGAATTGAGGCAGATGGGATATAGATATACATATGGTAGGCGTAGGTGCGTCGTAGTAGTTTTGGTTGTGCTTATAATTGTTTCATCATGGTTCTACATGCTTGATGTAGTTTTTGAGACTTAGAAGAGATGTAAGAGAATTGAGAACCATCAAGTAGTTGTGTGTATCGTTATCTCTCTAGTGACAGTGAACGTTAATAAAGATATTGGAAATGGAGATGTCCAGCTCCAGTCGCTACACCAAGGTCGGCACCCATGAACCTGTCGATGATGAGGATGACATCGGCTACGAGTTTGACATCGACCTGGAACAAGAGCAAGACAACTCAGACTCACCCGGCGCCCGCCGGTGACTGTGATGACTGTGAAACGAGTACGAGCTGGTTGGCAAATCGGCGAACAGCAGCAGCAGCTGTGAAACGCGTACGGTCGCGTTGGACAGCAGCACCTTGAAGGGCGCGATCGCGCGGATCCACCCGGGACTGATCCTGGCGTAAGTGGCGGCGGTCATCTGTCTCACCATCTTCTCCGTCAAATTGGAGTTGTTGTTCGGTAAAGAGCCACGGGCGAAGCTGGAGGCTTGGTTGAGGTATAGTAACAATAAGGTAGACTACAGGAATAACTTCAACGATAACGAAAACATACCAGACGTCCGCTACCTCACACCTTCTGGCACTGCGAGTGCTGGAGGACAATTAGCAATATCATCTTTGTCTGGTGCAGTATCATCTTCAGCTGGAACAGAACAAATACATGTTCAGTACCAGACCCGCGACGGCCGCCCACTCACCGTGGAGAAATGGCCGGGGAACGACTATCGCGTGATAAATATACGCACAGGTGAGACACAGGACGAGCCGATTCTGTGGTGAGAGGTGCGGGATCCGAAAACGGGGAAGGAGAAGGAGGAACTACTGCTCGACGTGAATAAGTCGGAGGAAGACCTGCGAAAAATGGAGAGGTGTAGCGACACTAGTGGTAATACTAATGAGGCTAATGGATGAAGTGGTAATGCTAAAGAGTCAAAGTGATGTGTGCAGAGCAAGGCGTTGTAGTAAGGCTATCCGGTGGTAGAAGAAAGACATCTAGTGAATTTCGGTAGACGAGCGATGCAGTGAAGTAGTAAGATGAAGCGGTGGTCGGCGTAGTAGCACGCAGGACGGCAAAGAGGTCGACCCGAACGACATGAAGCGTGGCACCACGTAGTGAGCTTTCGAACCCTTGGTCGTAGTAGGGACGACTACGCGTAGTAAGCATGGCGGAAAAGACATGCCCGAAGCAGAGTTCGAGAGACTGATGACGCTGTGGAACAACCCCGACCCGTGACTCGGGCCGCGCAGTCCGTGACTGCAGGACGTGGTGTACAACAATATATTGCACGGCAACACGGGATCGTGAGACAGCAGGGGTGGGTTGAACCGGGATCATCCGGAGCTGGCGTGCGACTTGGCGACGAACACGACTGTCGGCGGCCCCTACAAGGGCCAGTGGTGCGATGGCACTGTGTTTGTAGATGACGGGTACGACGTGCGGAGCGAGACGCCGTAGATGATTGCGCACACCATCATGGAATTAAAAACGGGCGGCCGTTGGTAGTAGCAATTATCCGAGCTGGAAGCACACCAGGAAGTACAGACTGAAGTTTTAGTGAGTACTAGTGAGCGGCCCGAAAGTGAAGGCGGCTTGTAGTGACAGGCGGTTGTAGTAAGTTGTAGTAGACAGTGATGATAGTAACAAGCCGCCCTTTGACCAAGGGCTCTAGTAGCACAGACAGCGCGTTCTACGGCGGGCCATCACGCTAGTGATGCAGCCATTGCGTGGGGTTCGAAAGAGCATACCGATAATTTAGTGCCGCAAGACAAGAACTTTTACAGAGATTGGCTGGGCGAACAGGGGCCGGACGTAAGTGCGTGACATAGCTAGTAAGATCGGTCAGAAAGACTCCAATGTCTACACCAGGAAAACGTTCAAGCTGATTCCCGGGAAGAAATACACGATTCCGAATCCGGACGTGCCGTTTATGGGCACCAAGTAGTGACCCGTCTGATCCTGGTGAGACTTAGTAAGCGCGTGCGGTGAGGTGAGTTGAGCTATGAGAAGGTGATCGTCGCTGGCGCTGGGAAGGACAAGGACGACAGCCCGGTGTTTGAAGGGGGCGAGCCGGCGGTGTATAATGCAGAAGCTCACGAGGACGTGGCGGCGGGCACAGTATTAAATAAAAAAACGGGCGAACAAGTGGACGCGGGACACGACGTGGTGCCAGCGACGACGGAGCTGGAGCAGGAGGAGCGCGAGCTCTGGGGCGGGGACAAGAACGGGGCGGCGGCAGAGCAGGAGATACAGGAGATGCAGGCGGGTGAGGCTACTAGTCTTTTATCATCATCTGCTGCTGGCTCATCATCATCATCTGCGGCTGGCTCTGGCTCTGGCTCTGGCGCGTCGTCCAGCTGGCTGCCTAGCTGGCTGCAACCTGCATAGTGAGAAAGTCAAGGAGGTGGCGCAAAATACAGCCACCGAAGTCGCTGAGGTTGCAAAGACGAAGGCGGCTGAGGTGGCGCCCGAGACGTATTCAGCCGCTAGTTCGGCGGCGAGTCGATCGTTGTAGTGAGCTGCAATCGATCTAATAGCAGGGTGAACCAGCGCATCAAACTCAAAACAGGCTATCCGTTTGCCGACGACCCGCACGGCACGGAGGAGCTCACTGTGCCGAGCGGGGAGTGACTCACGTACGATCACTTCACGAAAAAAGACAACTGAGCGTTCAAGCTGGAGAGCTAGTAGTGCGGCTTGAAAGAAGCTGATGGCTACCACTCGTGGCACGGTTGAAGAGCGCGTGCACCAGTAGTAGTGGCGGCGCAGGCCCGAACTGGAGTGACACTGGGCGAGGTCAAGGGAAAAAGTTCGACATCTTCTGAGAACCTCACAGTGGCTTCGATACCAACAAGGCGAAGCGAGCGGCAACGAATGCGGCGTTTAAGAGCAGCGAACAGGGAATCAAGTGGGCTTACAATGGCCAATGAAGGACGCTGTCGAATGTGCGGGGGAGTAATAAGTTTGGTCCCGACATGGCTAAGGGCACCTGGAAGGAAGACCCAACTACTGGACAGTGGATTCCGCCGCCGGGTGCAGACAGACAGGGAAACTACAAAGCGGGCGGAGCGGCGACCAGGAAGAGTGGTGGCGGTGGCATGAGTCTGATTGAAACGGGCAGTGAAGTGACAATGTAGCCGGCTGGGAGTGAGGGTGTGGGTGAAGGAAATGACACTGAGAGGGATGGCACGCCTGCGCAACAACAACAGCAGCAGCAGGAGCAGCAGCAGCAGCAGCAGGATGATGACGCCTCAGAAGGAGCTTCAAGATCAAGGTCTACCTCTCTCACCGTAACCACCACCGCCCAGGTCTACGTCTACCCACCCGGGCGGAGGCGGCCCTGCACCGCGGACGAGCTCACCGACGGGTACTGGAACACGAGCGCAGGGGCGAAACCGTATGACTGGGTGCTGCGGTCGAAGGACTGCGAGTGAGGGTTACTAATTCAGCTACATCATTGACATTGAATATTTGTCGCAGCTACATCATTGACATTGACTGACCCCCGTTTATTTAAATTTATATTTAATTTTAAGTAATTTAGCGTCTAATACATTTATATGACATGCACATGAGTTTGTGCTTGACGAGTAAGAACTTATCCCTCTACAGCTTTTGTCGTTCCACAGACATACCGTAAAAGATTTTTTTCTCCAATTAAGTAATTCTAATTGTACTTATAATATTGTTATTGCAACTCTGCTCACCCCAGGTTTTACACCTACACCGCACCATTCTAATATTCTTATTACCCCAGGTTCCACACCTACACCGCGCCGCAGATCCGGCAGTGCCTGTAGGGCACGGACGTAATTATCTGAGGCCATTCTGTGAGTCGCGCGCTGCACCGGTGATTCGTGTCGAACGCGGGGCTGGATCCGCGCCGCAACAGGAAAGACGAGAAGAAGACGTGCGCGCCGCGGAAGAAGACTGGGAGTTTCTGGCAGAACGACATCAGCCAGAGCCAGATCGGACGGGGGTGCAGCTATACGCTGTGCAAGAACTACCAGGAGCAAGAGCAAGAGCAAGAGCAAGACGAAAGTGGCACTGGCAACTACACCCTCGGCCTCGACACCTGTCCGTCCATCTGGAACAACGGCAAGCCGCACAGCGCGAGCGAGTAGTAAGAGCTTGTTGAAGAGGACGGAGACGAGTTTCTTGTACGTGTGGCAGATCGACTGGCACGACAAACTGATGAACGAGTACTTCCAGCGCGTATTCTAGTAACTAGTAGAAAGTTCGGTCGGCGCGTGCTGGTGTCGTTCAACATCATGACGAACCGGTGCTTTCCGGACTTCGTGCTGGGACAGGAGAAGTGCCTGCCGCTCCTCAAAGACCAGTTTCCGAAGTTGTTGGGGTTGTTCGACGAGCACTTCCCGAACGAGCGCTGAGCCTGAGCTTGAGCTTGAGGGGTTGCGGGTGCGGGTGCGGGCGATGAATCAAATTCAATTTCACAATCACAATCAATAAACACGGATACTGAAAAAGGGTCCACCTTCGTCTACCGCCTCAACACCATGCCCACCGAAGACCGGTGAGAGACGCACATCGCGCGACCGTTCAACGAAAGAATTCAGGGCGACGCCAGCTGGATGAGTCACTTCAACCAGCATGTGGGTCAGTCGTAGTGAGAGCGTTGAATAGTAAGTGAGAGTAGAGCGTGTTCCGCGGTGAGGGTGAGATGAACACGAATGTGAAGACTCATGAAAATGGTGATGGCACGAGCATGAGCACGACTTTAGAAGACGCCGACCCGGCTTACCACGGCGGCTTCGTCTAGAAGGAAAAGGACGCGCACAGTGGCAGCTACCTCACGCACCTGCCGCCGAGCGAGCGCGACATTTAGTAGGGCACAGCGGAGTGACATGTCGAAGCTGAAGCAGAACTGGCACATGCTGGACATGTGACAGAGCACGCTCACGCCGCACAACTACATGGAGGACTCGATCCACCCAGACCCGGGACACACCAACCTGCACATGCAGATGATCCTGCACCTGCACTGCTCGAAAGTCATGCCGGTGGATGGGGGCTGGGCAGGGAACGTGGGGAACAGCGCGTGACGAGGACGAGATGGAGGGTGTGGCGAGCTAGACGCGGGTGGCAACGTCGTGGACGTCAAAAAATGTGGTGGGAATGTCAAGTGGCAAGATAACCCGCCGCAGGGCACGTATGTGAGTGACATGAAAGACGTGGTGATGAGTGGGTTGAACAAAGATGGCACCGTCGCGACAGACGCGGAAGGAGGTAAGACGAGGATGAGACGGCGGCGGCTGACGCGTTAACGCGCGATGAGTTGAGACATTTTGAGAGCGTTCTGAACGGGATGAAGCATCGAGTAGTGAGTTTCACTCGAGGGTGCAAAAGAATAGTCATGAGCAAAGCCTCTCACGAAGATGCGAATCACATGAGCATGACGACTTATTTCACATTATGATGATTTTGGTGTAAGGACAATATAATGATAGTTTATCCGACGAGTCGGATGCTTTCGCTTCTTATGTGATTTTTTGGACACCTCAGTCGAGTGCTAAAGCTTGGTTCGAACCCAGACAAAAATAAAACGGTATGACCCAAAGCTGCGGAGCGATTGGCATCTGGCTCCGTGGCGCAACGGTAGCGCGTCTGACTCCAGATCAGACGGTTGGCCGTTCGAATCGGTCCGGGGTCACTTTTTTTTATCCATGGTTCGAATCTCTTTGGGCGCTGATAAGATCACAAATACTTAAATCCCAAAACTTTAAAATACACTTAGTAAATTAAACGCGTTCAATGCCGCGTGCACGTTGTAAAACCATTCACTCTTGTTCTTTTGTTGCTCTGGCTAGTATTGAAAAGGTTGTAAGTTGTCAAGTAGTCAAACTCAAACTTGCACTATGATCTGTGTCAACTGGTCACGTACAAAAATGACTTATATCGAAATTCATATTTTTAAAATTAGAAAGTCTGATTACAAAAACAAATGGTATGGTGCTATAGATAGCGCGGCTTGCGTGCATTTTTTTTTGCCCCTGTAGTATTTTTTTTTGCCCATTTTTTTAACTTTATTTTTCATCTGGCTTCATGCCAGCTTTTTATCATTTTTAAATCACTTTAGTTAGAAGAGATTGTGTTGTTCTTGTTTTGGATCGTCGAGCGACGACGTTGAAAAAGTGGAAGTCATCATCTTATAATTGCACTTGATATTATAAGATGATGACAGGACGATTTGACAGAAGAAGTCTAATCTTGTACTCAGTCCTACTCGTAATACTTGAGCTCTCCAAGCTGCAGTTACTGGTGATTGTACATGCAGGTTCAAATACATCGACATCAACGAACAGCTCAACGTCAACAAATACATCTACGTCAACGGTTTCATCCAATAGTTCAACCTCGACAAATTCGTCGTCGTCAACGAATTCGTCTACTTCAACGAATTCGTCGTCGTCAACGAATACATCTACGAGTTCTTCAAATACTTCGTCATCGACGAATTCTTCGTCTTCAACGAATTCGTCTACATCGTCGAACACATCTACGTCGTCAACGAATTCGTCTACTTCAACGAATTCGTCGTCGTCAACGAATACATCTACGAGTTCTTCAAATACTTCGTCATCGACGAATTCTTCGTCTTCAACGAATTCATCCACGTCAACGAATACTACGACGAGTTCCTCAAATACGTCGTCATCGACGAATTCTTCGTCTTCAACGAATTCGTCCACATCGTCGAACACATCATCATCTACGACGTCCACTAGTTTTACAAGCACAACCTCGTCTACTACTACGACTGCTACTGTTACGTCTACTACTTTAACGTCTTCCACGACTGTAACAATCAACGTTGAGGACGCCAGCGTCGTCGTCAGCAGTATCCGGGTGGGCATCAGCTTCGGATGGTGGCATCAGCAGTATCCGGGTGGTGGCACTGACGAAGCTGATGCCCTGGAGTTCTTTGCGGCGGACCGGACATTTTCTGAAAGCCTCAGAGAGGCTATCGCTGACGCGGTGCAATAAGATGAAGGTGCAAAATCAGTAGCGATTCGTGCGGTCAGTGTCGGACTGGACGGAAAGCTTCAGGTGAGCTACGCCATATCGTACTACGACGCCTTCGTCGCTGCCGGCGTCGCGGAAGCGCTGAACGTAGTTGCCGGTGGCTCAACACCCGGCGGATCATATAGCAAATCTTCAAGACCTGCGGCGTATGCAAATCGCAATTTTGCGGATCTAACTGTCACAATTGCATCCAATTTGCAGTCTGAAGTTGCGAACAGCCAGCACGCAGGAGCGCTTATTATTGACACGGTGACGACCTAGACAGCATATGCAAGCTTTTAAGACGGCAGATAAATTGCACCTAGTGTAGTGAGTAGTAGAATGAAGCTTGATGTGGGCGTGAGCGATCTTGCTGACCTAAAAGTGCTTACAACTGATTCGACTTTTGAAGGCAATCTAAAAATATGAGTAGCAAGTACTCTCAAAGTAGATGTAAGCACAGTAACAATAAAGTCGGTCAGTGTCGGATCGGATGGCAAACTGAAGATAGACTATGATGTCGCTTTCTGAGACGTCTCCACGGCGGCGAGCGTTTAATTGAAGTTAAGTGAAGCCAATACTGCTAATGGCCGTAATGGAAGCGAGTCTACTGGCTTTGCGTCAAAAAATTTAGATACCGCATTCGCTAAGAGTCTAAAGACTTCTGTAGCAAGTGATCCACCACTAGTAACACTCAGAATATCTGACGATGCAATAACAAATGAGGAAACAGTAGCAACGTGAGGCGACGGCTCTACAATACGAGCCACTGTCGTGAGTAGTACTTTTGACCTTACTGCGCGTGTGAACAAACCTTCAGATCTAATTGAGCTTGCCGCTGACGAAACTTTTGAAGGCAACTTGTAAACTGCTATAGCAGCGACGTTAAATGTGGATTTCTAGACAGTCACGATAACTTCGGTTGATGTAGTTGATGGTATACTCATTGTAAGCTATGATGTGGCCTTCTAGGACGCTTCAACTGCTGCGACTATATCAGATTTATTGAACGGAGCCGGAGCATCGATTGGAAAAGGAAGTGGATCAGAGTGACGTGACTCGGTGTAAGAAAATTTAGACAGCATCTTAGCTGGAAGTCTGTAAAACGCGATTGCATCTGATCCGCCAGGAGTTCAGCTTACAGTAGCAGAAAACGCAGTAACAACAGAGTCAGTATCAGCAACGTCAAGTGATGGCGGAAAAATTGAAACCACTATTTTGAGTGGTAGTATTGAGGTTGTTGTTAGTGTACATGCTCCGTCTGATCTAAACGAACTGGCTACTGACGAGACTTTCGAGGAAAACTTAGAAAAAGCTATATCGAAGACTTTAAATGTGGATCCACAAACAGTATCGATAAGCTCTATCAAAGTTGTAGAAATAGAAGTAGATGGTACACTTGAGGTAAATTACAGTGTTGCTTTCTGAGATGCTTCTACTGCAGCAGGTGCAATGAAGAAGGTGAATGAAGCCGCGGCCGATGCAAGTGGAAGCGAAAATTTCGACGTCGAGTTCGCTTGAAATCTGTAGAATGCAGTAGCTTCCTTTCCGCCAGTGGTAACGACTTCGATATAGGACGATGCAGTGACAGTTCAAGCTGCAGGCGCGCGGTCGAATGATGGTAGGACAATTGAGACTTCAACACTGAAAAGTAGTGTTGTGCTGTCGGTGGGTGTAGGTGATCCTTCTAAGTATACTATAGACGATCTTGCAGCTGATCGAATGTTTGAAGAAAATTTAGAAATCGCGATAGCCGAGGCGCTGAATGTAGATCCGTAGGCAGTTACAATGAATTCTGTTACTGTCAGGCCAGATACTAGCCTGATTGCAAACTACGATGTTGCCTTCTAAGACGCTGCAATTGCAGCGAGTGTATAGCAGACTTTGAACGAAGCAGCGAGTTCATAGAGAAGCAGTAATTCTGCGAAATTTGCAACCAGCGTCGCTACAAGTTTGTAGAATATAGTGGCAAATAATCCGCCTGTAGTAGAGCCTACAATACCATCCGACGCAGTAAAAGCGGATGCAGCAACCGTATATTCTAGCGACGGCAGAAGAGTTGAAACAAGTATTGTGAGCAGTAGTATTGAGCTATCTATTAGCGGTGGAAATACAGGGGACCTGCGCATACTTGCATCTGATGCGATTTTTGAGGGTAACTTGAGAGCAGCAATAGCAGAAACTTTGGATGTCGATCCGAGAACAGTAACAATAACAACTGTACTCGTTGGACCAGATGGTAAACTTGAGGCACTCTACGATATACTCTTCTAAGACGCTTCTAATGCAGCAACTATAGAGAATTCCTTGAACAACTACAACTAACTAGCACTAACAAGCTGAGTAGGGTAGCCTGGAGCAGACCCGGTAAAATTTAAAACTCTCTTCGCTACGAGATTGGCGAACGTGATGGCAGCTGACCCACCTTTAGTTACATTTACAATTGCCGCGGACTCAGTGAAAGCAGGGACAGCTGCAGCGAAGTCAAGCGATGGTAAAAAAATTGAAACCAGTTTTCTGAGCAGTAGTATGGAGCTATTTGTGGACGTAAACAATCCAGCTGACCTAGAGGTACTAACAGTGGATACGACTTTTGAAAGCAACCTCAAAACTGCAGTCGCAGAAACACTTAAAGTATATCCAAAAACAGTAACAATAACTTCTGTACTCGTTGGATCAGATGGTAAACTGGAAGTAAGCTATGACGTTACTTTCTGAGACGTGTCTACTGCAGCAAAAGTAAAGCGAACGTTGAACGACGCTGCGAGTGGTAGCGGCCTAATTGGCTCAGAGTCGGTAACTTTTGCGACCAGCATTGCTAAAAATCTTTAGATCGCGATTGCAGCTGATCCACCACCACTCGAGTGTACCGTAGTCGCCGACGCAGTTAAAGCAGAATAAGCAGTATTAAGGTTCTAGAACGGCTGAAAGGCCTGAATTGAAACAAGTGTTGTGAGTGGTAGTTTTGAGCTTTCTGTGGGCTTGAGCGACCCTTCACAACTATCGCTCATTGCGGCAGACAGCACACTTGAGACTAATCTGCGAAACGCGATAGGCGACACTTTGAGTGTGGACCCGAACACAGTGGAGATCAATTCTGTAAACGTTGGATTGAAGGATGGCTAATTGAAGGTAAACTATGCCATTGCATACTGAGACAGCTCAGCGGCGGCGAGTGCGTCGCATTTACTAAATAACGCGGCGATGAGTTCCAGCGGTAGCGGTGTGGGTACGCATACGGTGGGCTTAAGCTCAACGGAAACAACTCTAAGTCTAAGTCCAAATCAAAATCTGTCTCCAACGTGGACAAGAAATGAAAATGTAAAGAAAGATATGGCGGCGAACCTGTAGCTGGCGCTCGCGGCGAACCCGCTGCCGGGGAATTTGTATCCTGGAAGTGGAGAAGTACTAACCAACATTGGTTAAGACTCGGTGACCTTGCACACGTGATCATAGACGAAGACGTCTATCGATGAGAAGTCTGGCAAACGTGAATAGTAGTGTAATAAAGGCAGAAGTAGTTAGCAGTAGTCTGACGCTGTCCATCGACGCCGCAAGCCCCGCTCAGCTTGAAATGCTCTGAGCAGACCAGTTATTTGTGCTCAACTTGCAAAGCGCGCTCACAGAGACGATTGCAGCGGCACTCCCGAAGAGCGAGAGCGAGACGAGCGTGGGGGTCGTTAGTATAGTAGCTGTGACGGTGCTACAAAGCGGCCATCTCCTAGCCGAGTACGAAGTGGTCGTGTCGAGCGGCGCGGGCGCCATCCGTGATCTGTTGGGAAGTGCATCGCCTTTGGGCCCGGGCAACGAATTTCAGAGTGGCGCAGAAAACCTAGGCGCGAGCGTGGTTGCTCACCTTTTGGCGGGCATAGAGCAAAGTCCGCCCAGTCAGGGAGGGACAGCGAGTTAGAGCAGTAGCAGTTTTTTTTTGCAAATCGCAATCGCACAGAATCAAGTTGGTGTTGTGATGGAGGGATAGACGGTGTCTGAGTAGACGACGGTGGTGCGCGGCAGTGTAATTTAGGGCGTAGTTGTGGCGGGCTTCGAGGGCGTTGAGAGTGGCTACTTGTCAAGCGCGGGGATTTAAGACAGCTCGGTGTTCCGGGCGGGTGTGTGTCTGGGGCTACGAGACGCGAGCCGAGACGTAACGGGTTGTAATATCGTGATGATAACGGACGCTGACGGCACTGATCTATCTCGTCGAAGGCAATTGACAAATTGAAAAAGAAGGAGCAACAAGATGAAGTTGTGACGAGTTTTACAAGTTAAGTTTAGGACGGTGTCAACACAACGTAGACGGGTAAGAAGTAGAAAGAGAGCTTTGATATTGTCGGACACCAAGATGAAAAACGCCATCACCCCTGCCCAAGCCCAACCCGAAGAATTTATTTCAATTAGCCTTTGACAGAGCCGCAGCCGCCGGCTGCAGAAGCGACACATGCACGTGAGCAGGAACTCGGAAGATACTTTCTCTGTGTCTGGATAAGCTTGAGCTGATGCTGGCACTACATATAGGTCGCGCAAACTTATAGAGGAATTTAGTGACACTGACCATGCTTCCAAGCCTGACGGGGCCGCCAAGTCAAAAACACTACTCGCCCTGCATTTCACCCTGAGCTATGCTTCCGAGGCGGACGCGGCCGCGCAGCTGACTGATAATGATCCAAGTTCGCTGTCCGCCCTATAGAAGTCTGGCTATGGTTGACCGCTATTGGTCGAGTGGTTGACCTCGGCGTATCACGCGTTTGCGTTTTCGATTGGATACACGTGAGTTGATTTTGATGAAGAAGAAGATGGCTACGCTGTTACTGACTTGCGATTATAATAAGTGGGAGATCCTGCCGAGTGTGCGATAGTGACGATGTTGATGACGGTGTATAAAAAGAAGAGTGAAAGTGAACCAGCGACAGTGAGTGTGAGCGTGAATGACTCAAAACTTAAGAAAGTTTGTACTGCCTGGGCCGCAGCGGACTAAGGCAATACATTCCAATTCCAATTCCAGATGACGTGCTTTTGGCTCTGCTTCTTGTCGTCCTGGCGGCGTGCACGTGCTGCCTCGCGTGGATGTGAGTGTACTGCGTATGTCTGAAGGAGGATCACAAGGTGGGCGAGCACTGGGCCAAGAGAAGCAGGGAGAAAAAAGACGGACTGACACCAGTGGCGCGTGTTCGACGGCAGCGGGAGAAGCAGAAGGCGGCAGCGGCCTTGCTGTGCCAAGCCAAGCAGAGCGCGAAGGAGTGAAATAAGCGCATTGCTGCAAAGGCAGAGGGCGTTTAACGAGCGCAAGCATTGCTCGACGGAGGCAAACTGAAACATGGTGGCGGCCGGCGCTCGCAACGCGTGGGCAAGTTGCGTACGTCGCAGAACTCGCAAATATCCGAAGAGTAAGACTATGTCTGATGGGAGATGACACAGGAAGACCGCAGGAAAGTGAGGCGATGAAAGCGGCTATAACTTCTTCATGAGAAGCCGTTAACTTCTTCATGCGCATGAAGTAATAAGCGGCTAAAAATATATCATAAGTGATAGCTGAAGGTGCAGGCGTTTCACCGGGGCCGCGCTGCGCGCAAGAAAACAGAACAGACGTATGGATTCAGTCTCATGTGCAGCTACAAGGACGCGGGCCGCTCAGAGGCGTCACGGGTTTCGAGGTCGAAATAATCACAAATAAAACATGAAAGAATCACAATCGAAAGAATCAAGCTGAAGCTGTCGAGCGAATCACAAATAAAACATGAACAAGCGGTGCAAGATCTGGTGAAGACGTGTGGGCGCTCTGAAGACGAAATCTTGACGAGCCCCGGTCACACCAAGGAGGTGGCGCGAGAAGCGGAGGAGCTCAACAATCGACTGTCCTTGCTCTTCGAAGAGCCATTGGCATTAGGTTCAACATGATGCTCATGCTTCGCTTCGGGCTCCACATGATGTTTTGATGATGCTGCTGAAGAGGATGATGAGAGCGCACGAGTGTGACGTTCGTGTTCGGCCACAGCAACGGGGCTTCTGTGACCTTCGTGTTCGGCCACAGCTGCGGCGAGCAGCAGCTGAAGTTGACGCAGTCGATACGATGCTTCTGTAGACGAAGACGAGGACACGTGCGCAGATGAGTTCGTAGGCGAGAAAGTGCGGCTGCCTAATACTGATTGCAATATTGCGATAGGCTCGACAAAAGCGAAACTGAAACTGCGCAGGGCAGTGAAGAAGGTGAAGAATGTGAGGAGCTACCTTGATCTGCGCGAAAAGGCCAACCCACGTGACTGTGCTTCCAACTCAAACAGTGTTGAGGGTGCAGAGGAATACCTGCACCTAGTTCTGGCCGCGCATGCGCATGCGAATTCGTATGATGCACCAGGGCGCACGCTAAAGACTGAGGATACGTGGACACCGATGAACGACTTGGGTAACGCTAAAGACTGGGGATACGTGGACACCGATGGAAACAGTAAAATGGGTGATCTACATTCAGCGGTAGACGACGTGAAAGCATGGGAATGCCCTGCGCAGGTCGGGGTCGGGGGCGCGGCCACGGATTCGCACTCGTATGTAGAGGCAAAGAAGTGAGAAGGGAATGAAGAGAAGTGAGAAGCAGAAGGGAATGAAGAGAAGTGAGAAGGGAATGAAGGGATGTGAGAGGGGAATGAAGAGAAGTGAGAAGGGAATGAGGAAAAGTATTAAGGAGCGAAAAAAAGAAGTAAGCTGTTGAAAAAAAGAAAAACGAGGACGAAGAAGTGGAAGTCAAAACAGAGCAGTCAATGTAGTGCGGGTGAAGAAGCGAGAGAGACCGTGTCGCAGCAGGTCGAAGCCGGCTCACTCAAGTCGCAAGCGCAAAACTATGCGCCGGATGAGGCTGAGGGCAGACGGAGCGCTGTTGCCGCGCAATCGGGAACTGTCCACTCGCCTGGGGGGGGGGGCTGTGTGGTGCGCACCTCGATCAACCCAACCTGCCCAGCAGCTAGTGAAATGGAGTCTCTCTAGTAGCCAGAAGCCCGACAGCATCACCAATGAGGAGAAACGCGTACGGGAGGACAAATAATAAATAGCAGTCGTAATGAGTTGCGTGAGGCGAAACTACAGCTTGAATTGATGGCGCTGAAGAATGACAGCGAAGTTATGGCGCTGCAGCACGACAAAGAACTCCAACTCATGCAAGCGCAAGCCTGGTGAATGCAGGCACATTGAATGCTTACGCAGTGCATGTACTAAAGCAGTTTTTCATTTAATTAGTAAATATATTAATTTTTAGAGCGATCTCTGGTGAGGGGGTAGTGTTTGGTGGCCCTATTTTGAGCATGTCTCTGAAGCTAAACACCGTGTATGAGGCGATTTCCCCTGTCCAAAAGCCCCAATCTCCTAGCTCAGCCAAAGCTCCCAAAGGCTCAGAAGCACCTCAAGCTCCAGCCAAAGGCTCAGAAGCACCTCAGCCAAAGCTCCAGCCAAAGGCTCTTAGAGGCAGCTCCCAAGCTGTATACGCCTCAGAAGCACCTTAAGTAGAGGTGGCGAATGTGGCGAATGTGGCGGATGGAGCCGGACCTGAGCTCAGGTCCGGCATCCCGCCCAGATCACCACAATCTGCACCTCTTAGAGGCAGCTCC
>JACLAC010009342.1_pt1 | contig 23472 bp, 17 predicted proteins | sample 8027881 | NCBI WGS metagenome assembly JACLAC01 (sample SAMN15725517, study PRJNA655200) | protist metagenome | isolation source: fluorescence activated cell sorting (FACS) single amplified genomes of... | place: Spain: Blaines Bay Microbial Observatory, Mediterranean Sea | collected 2016-01-19 | reverse complement strand
TCCCTGGAGGCAGGGGAACGGTATTACTTTGAGTTCCACTATCGTTCAGAGGAAGAGCAAAGCCATTTTGCGATAGCTTGGAATTACTCCGAGCAGGATCATCTTATTGGGGAAGAGATCCACGTGATTGGGGGGGAGCACCTCATCCCCGATACCGAACCTGAAGTAGACATTTCAACTGTTGGCCGAGCCGATATCGAAGGGGAGCCTTTTGAGTTATTGTTTCCACCCGCAGGTGGTCAGATCGATGGAACCCATTTGGATTTGATCGTGGCTCCTTTTGGTGATATCGAGTACCTCGACATTCACGTGGGCTATAAATTGGCAAATTCCAGTTACTTCCGTGCCCGTGTGTACGACGACTTGAACGCCCTTGAGAATATCAGTATTCCGATGGGAGTCAGTAAAGTTTACATCAGATTGTCAAGCCATGTAGAAGGGAGGGGGGTTTACAAGGATCACGTTTTTGAGCGGGTGAGTGCAGACAAGGTTCTCTCGGGTTCGATTTCTGTGAGTGAGGATGTTGAGTTTGAAAATAACTCTGAGGCGGATGTCGAGAGCCGTTGGTATGGAACCGACGACATCGATGCCGATGCCATGATTTGGAGGAAAACTTCAACGGGTCTTGTGAATGCCAAAGGAAGAGGAGAGGCGAGCATCGATTATGTGTTGGCAAGTGACAGTTGGGAGAAACTGAGCGTTACCCTAAGTCCAACAGAAGATGGATTCATTCCTGCTCCCAATGAGTTGGTGCTATTTCTTGATGATTTGTACATCGAAAAATGGAAAGTAGCTCCAAATGGAAATGTGATCGTTTTGGAGACCGAGCTTCCTCATCAGCTTAGGGGGAGACATCGTTTGGAGCTCTTTTGGAACGGACAAAGGAAGGGACCAGCTCCTGCGATCACCGAAGTGCAGTTCAGGACCTTGTCAATGTCAGCAGTCGAGCGAGTGTTGATTCAAGAGACCGTGAATGACAACATGGTCAGGTCGAAGACCTCGCCATTTTGTCTGGAGGGGACAAGTGCTCGCCCGTCCTTGGTTCAGGTGAACGATGCATTTTCTCATGATGGGTATGTCGTCGAGAGTCTTCCCCATCACGGTTGGTATTCGGATGTCGATTTGAATGTATCAGCTCCTGTCTTCTTGGACGTTCACTTCCAAAACAGAGCAAAAAGGGAATCGGTGACCCTCCACTGGGAAGAGACCAATTTGTCCGAAATGGAGGACGTGGTGATTCGTCAAAATGATAAAATGCTGTTTGTCTTCCCCGAAGGTGGAAGCATGAAAGTGGATTGGAGGACCTACTCCTTCAATTCCGAAAGTCGGCACGTGCATCAGTTTAAGTATCACGGCATGAGAAACTTGATCATTTTCAACCAGGATGGTGAAAGTAGAGAGGTGAAGGTGAGAGTCTTGAGAAGGATGGAGGATCAACGGGTTCATGTGATTGAAGGAGGATTCCGCGATTTAACTTTTCACAATTTTGATTATGGCTACGTCGATCACGACAAGATCAACGTCATCAGGAATAAATCCACAACCCCCACTCGCTATCGTGTGAGTCTTCCAGACCCTTTTGAAACCCAGAGCTTGGTCGCTCGAATGGAGAGAGGAGGGCCTGTCTTGTCCAAAAAGACCCTCGTTGGAGTTCCTTTTGTGAACTCAACTTTACGAGATGGTGCGGCGAACGTCCTAGAGACTTATCGCGATGGGACGACTGTTGTCAAAGAAGAGGTCTTTACCTACAAGTTCCCAAAAGGTTTGACGTTAGAGCTCTATATTTTTATTGCAGGGGTCACGTTTCATGACGGAAGCTTGAAGAAGTCTTTCACTCAAGATGACTTTGATGAAGATGGTGTCGTCGAGGCCTTCTTGATTCGCCCTCCTTATTCCCGGCGAGCTGTTTGCCACAGGGTGAGGGTGCTTGAAAATGGAAGGGGAATTTTTAGTCGATGAGCACTAGGGTATTCATTAGTTCCATAGTGATTGCACTGGGTTTGGTGGTCTATTTTTATTTCGAGAATGAGCAACCGGAGGAAGTAGAGCAAGAGTCGACTCAAGCAGAGCAGCTCTTAGGGAAGAGTCCATCTCAACTGAAAGCTATTGAGGAAGAGATGATCATCACCGAGAGCATGACGATTGCTTCTATTTCTAAAGACGTTCAGGTTCCAGAAAAAACTGAAGCGCCATATATAGATCGGTTTCATTGTGCCTCCAGTCTTCAACCAGATTTATCGGAGCAGAAAGTTGAAGAGCTCGTAGATTACTTGAGGTCTGACCTGCCCGATAAAGGTATGGAAGAAGAACTTTCCGTTAGAAATGAGGTGCTCCAGTCCCTCCTTAGGCAATTCGAGGTGCCAGAGCAGTATTTGAAGACCTTGTCCCAGATTTATGGCAACGAGAGTCATGCGAACCTTTGGCGGGATTACGCTCTCCAGCATTTCGCGCAGTATGCCGAGAGAAAATTTCTGGACCAGACCCTCGCGCAGGATGAGCTTGGCGTCATATCCACTGTGTTGGAGCACGCATTGGAGGAAGCCGGCAGTCACTTTCCTGGGACAGCTCTCATTGGAATGCTGAACCTCCACGAGTTGGATCAAGATTTTTTTACCAAGGAGGAAGTGGTTGGGTCCGCCCTCAAGATCAAAGACGACACCAGATATTCGAAATCCAGTCAATTGACAGCATGGCAAGTCTTGAACACTTTGAAACCAGAGGAGTCCGTTTCTCAATTGGATAAACTGAGCGCCATCATTAATGATGACCCGAGCTTGGGCAAGGTCATCTCGAGGGGGATTGTGGAAACTGGTGATCAAGGGCATCTCATCAAATTGATGAAAGCCTACCATAAAATTGAGCACGAAGAAGACCGTCGTGCATTGAGAGAGAAGATCAGTTACCTACAGGGTGTGAAATGATGAGACTGTTGATGTCTAAAAGGATTATTCTGCTGTTTTTATTGTCGAGTTCTGTTACGTTCGGGATCAATCCCATGATGACCCGTCATACGACAGTGAATACTCAAATTGAAGTTGAGAAAACAAGGGAGGGGCGAGTTTCCAAAATCAGCTGGAGCTTTGATTTTATAAAGGTGACCATGGCGGAGTATCCCGGAGGTGGATCTGTACCAGTGAAACTCGATAGGGAAGAGAGGCGAGTTGATGCCTTTTATAGTTTGATGATAGTTTCACCAGATCGTGAGGTCATATTCGTAAACGAAAGAACGAACAAAAATCATATCACTTTTGAAACTCCTCTAAAAGAAGGGGTGTACAAATTTAACGTGGTACCTGTAGGAGAATGGGATCAAGTGAGTAGATCTCAAAAAAAGTTTGAGATCTACTTTTCTGAGAATTATTGGCTGGGGTCGATCTCTTCTTTGTGGAGCAATGGTAAAAACTGGAGCAAAGGCGTCGTTCCTGACTATAGACACGATGTTCACTTTGATTCAAAATCAAATGTCGACTGTATCATTGATGCACCGACAGTATTGGTAAGGAAAATGATCGTCCAAGAGGATTATTCTGGGAAAATTTTTAAATTAGAAAATGAAACATCTAACTAATCTATTATTAGTCCTAGTCACCCTTCTGTGTTCGGGAGGTGAAACCTACACATCTGGTGCAATTGGAGGTGGGAGCTTTAGCGGAGGGGGTTCAAGTGGAGGAACCTCGGGTGGTGCTAGTAATAGTTCTGGAGGAAGTGTTGGTGGGGAGAGAAAAGAAAACCCAGTTGCAGTTGATTTGGCGTTGCCGGATGGTCTAGCTATTAATGTTGATGAGACGATGACGGTCCTAGCTGGAGCTTCAACTGCTCTATTGGAAATGCCGGTGCTCGTTGGTATCCCTAGAATAGAAGATCCTTCCGGTCAATACCCAGCTAGAAATGCGAAACTAGTATCGGAGGTGACAGTAGGGCCAGATTTTGGAACGATCTTGAGAAAAGGAGCATTTATTTATTACAATCACACTTCAGGTGTTTTGGGAAATGATTCTTATACCAAGACGATGACTTGGGAAGAGGGGACGGTCTATAAATGGGTGTACCGCTTTAAAGTCATTAGAAATGAGCCTCCTGTAGCAAAAGATTTGACTAAGACTTACTCATGGGGTAGTACAGTCCAAATCAATCTAAATACTCTGTTTTCCGATCCCGATGGGCAAGCCTTGGAGTATGAATTGAAAGGCGTTTCCGACGGAACTAGTATTACCGGAAATTATTTTACTCATCGACATGATAAGGCATCAGTAACAAAGTCGTATAGAGTTTGGGCAAGTGATGGAAGGAGTTTCGTTTTTGCTGACATAAATCTTCGTTTCAATCATCCCCCAGAAATTTTGAATTTAATCACATCATATCGGCTTGATGAGAACCAGGAGGGGTTATTTGATATCGATGCTCGTGATCCAGAAGGAGATATGATCTCTTATGAGGTGACTCAGTCTCAAAATGGAAAAGTAACTGTTTCTGGCAAACAGGTGATATTCAAATCTACTCCTTTCAAAGTTGAACCATCAACTTTTAAAATCATTGCAAGAGACCAGTATGGTCAAACTTCGAAAGAAATCAGTGTAGAAATCAATCAGAAGTATTTTCGACCTGTTACCTACAATGTGAGCGGGAGAACCTTTGAGGATGAAGTTGTTAGTGTTGTGCTTCGCGGGCAAGATGCCAATCCTGATGACGTTCTGAATTATTCAGTGGTTAAGCAGGCCCAGAAAGGTTATGTTTCCATTGAGGGCTCAGTACTAAAGTATCACCCTGCTAAAAATGTGAACGGAGAAGACCAATTTACATACCAGGTCCATGATGGGCAGCGTCCTAGCGAGCCCTCTACTGTTACCATATTGATCACTCCAGTGAACGACCCTCCATCGGCGACACCAGACCTTGCCCATTTGGGATTAGCCGAGCGAACGTTCGAGATCAATCTCCTCGTTAACGATCGAGATGTGGAAGATACTACGGTTCATCTAGAGGGTGTTGAGCAACCACAGTTTGGGCAAATCGAAGTTTTAGAATCTGGGGAAGTAAGATACACCAGTACACTGGATGAACCACTTCCTGAAACCATAAAATACACGATTTCCGATAGTGAGGGGTTGCAAGGCGTTGGTGAATTGAGCATCAAAGTCCCTCCCGCAGCCCGTGACGACCATTATGCCATCCTCGAAGATGAGGCGTCTACTTTTTACCCACTAGAAAATGACGAAGAGTTCGATGGAGACTTCTTTGAGATCGTGAATTGGACACAGCCTTCTCTGGGTAAAATCAGTCGCTCTGGCAATGCCTTGATATATTACCCTTATCTCAACATTTGTGGTGAAGATCAGTTCAGCTACACCATTAGAGATGAGGATGGCTACGAAGATTCTGCCTCGGTTTATGTGAGCATAGCTTCGCAGGTCGACGCCCCCGTTGCTGTTGACGATGTCTTTAATGTGAATGACAGTTCATGTTTTGTTCTTTTCAATGTAACTCAGAACGATTATTCCCCCGATGGCTTGCCTTTTCAGGTGTCAGAACCGGGGCAAATGCCCCAGGGGGTGACGCAGTATTTGGAAGAGGGAGGCTACCAGTTCTCTTCTTTTGATACCTCAATCAAAAGCAACAGTCTGACATACACTCTCGTCAGTGAAGGTGCGCTTGGAGCGACTGGGAAATCGACGGTTGTATTTGAACAAGAGCAAAATATCGTTCTCAATGAGGTCGATCTTGAAGGGGTGCAAGCTTTCGCTGCCTCTGAATCCGTGAAGCTGGATGGCAGCGTCAACTTTGAAAGAGTGGAATCGCTCTCGATTAAAGCGGGGGTCAATATCGTCATTGAATCGTTTTATTTGGGTAGCAGTTCGAAGTTTTCAGCTGAAATTGTGAATGGGGAGAGTGCTGATACTCAGATAGATGTTGCGATTGAGGAAGATTCTGAGCTTCTGTTTGCTGCGGACATGGATATTGGAGAGTCGGGGGCCATTTCGATTTTACCGGATACCGCTCCTCAACACGGTACGCTGGAAGGTTGCAGCGAATTTATTTATACGCCAACGCTCAATTACTTTGGACCAGATTACTTTACCTTCCTTCTAGACGATGGCTTTGGAGCAAGATCCAAAGGATTGGTCGATATCGATGTTCTTCCTATTCCAGATCCACCGCTGGCTGTGGACGATGAGATTGATTTAGCCGATGATGCTGTTTACCAATATATCGATGTATTAGCAAACGATGATGACCCGGATGGTGATGAGATATGGATCAAATCATATTCTATGACAGGGGGCGTTCCTGGTGTATTGACTCTCACCGACAATAAAAAGAAGTTTAAAATGTTACCACACCAAGGTGGTGGCGAATTCGAGCTTCAGTACACTATTGAATCTGAAGGCGATACGGCACAAGCGACAGCTAAAGTGACCGTGATTGATGTGAATCAGCCGCCTTCTATCGTTTCCGATAGTTTGAGTGTCTTGATCAATCTGACGAAGACGGTGGACTTGGGGGCTAACGATCAAGATTTGGATGGTGATCCGCTGACCTTGGTTGATATCAATCCTACAACTCTGGGGCAGTTTTCCATTGAAGAAGGGACCCATCTGTCCTTTTTAGCAGGTGAGTCTCCCGGTAGTGAGACGGTATTGTATCGAATGACCGATGGCACGGACACTGTCGAAGGTAGCTTACGGATCACTGTTCTTGATAATGTCGCGCCGATCGCACGGGATGATCACCATTCGAGCCAACAGGGTGATATCATTTTGTTAGATGTCCTTGCCAATGATGAGGATCCCGACGGAGAACTGTATCTGTTGTCGGTGTCTAGCACAAGTTCGGGTGCAAGGGCCGAAATTGTCGATGGAATGATCAGGTACGCACCCTCTAGTTCGTTCGTCGGAAACGACACTTTCACTTATACGATAAAAGATGAGGGGGAAATTCAGGCGATGGCGACGGTTCACATAACAGTGAATGCATTGCCTCCCTTAGAGTTCATTGAGCAGCAGATCTATAACGTATACACGGGAATTACCTATGATGCAACTAGAAATTTGGTCTTTCAACGGGATGATCTCGTTTGGAATTTGACTCGGAAAAGTGAAGGGCTACCTGGAATTGAAGAGGATACAGGTACTGTGTGGCAGGGGCCCTTGGGCGGATCTCACTGTCTCATCGAGGCCGAATCTCCAATCACCGGTGAAAAGGCATCCTTTGAATTGTTCTTTGACGAAGTCATATTCAGATATAACACCTTTGAAAAAAGACGTCAGTACGGGACTCAATATACATACGACGCAAAATACCCACGTCCCGTATTTGATTTAAGTAGTATTATTGGCGAACAAAACTTTCTGGGATTTGAGACACTGAAGTGGGAGGCTTACTATGCAGAGTTGATGCATCTGGACCCTGATGGGAAGACGGAGCACGTTCTGCGGTGGGTGGAGGTTGACTTAGACTCGACCAGCTCTCCTTTGGTCTTTGTGTCGGACTCTGAGCTGATGATTAAGACCCCTTCTACCTATAAGTTGGTCGCAACCTTGGAGCGTTCGGGGGCTTCATCTGAGCTCTATCTAGAACGATCCCCTAGTTCTCAGCACTATCAATTCTCTAATGATTGGCTCATAGAACACTTTAAAGATGACACTGGTTACGAATTGAGTGTCGATTCTGACTTTGACAAGGATGAATTAACGGACTATGGAGAGCTTGTGTTGGGCCTTGACCCCAAAAGGCCAGACAGTGACAGTGATGGTATTCCTGATGGCTACGAGGTTTTGAAGGGAACCGTAGATATGGACATGGTGATGAGTGAGGGTGAACGTTTACTTCATTTGACCAAGGAGCTGAGGCCTACAGAAGGCCAAGATAATTTGGGGTCTAGTTTTGAGGAAGTATTAATTGCATTGCGAAATGGACTTGTGAAGACACCATTTGAGTTTGAAGAAGGGGCTATTGAGGAGGAGCTCGAAATGTCGACGGATCGTTATGAGATCCCTGAGCACAGGACCTTCGATCTCAGTCTCTTCAGCTCAGCAGAAGTTATCGAAAGCGTTGAATGGTATTTCGACGAAGATTTGGTTTCTTTGAATGAGTCTTTTTCCACGCAATTGAGAGCTGGTGATTACGAGGGGCGTGTTCTCTATATTGTTGACGGTCAAGAGAAAAGGATTTATTTTAATATCGTTGTATTCGAGGATGACAACGAAAATATGATCGAAGACAGTTGGGAAACGCAGCATTTTGGGGAACTGGGAGTCGGTGGGCTGAGCGACCGACATTTGGATGAAGACGGTGACAAATTGGTCAACTACCTAGAGTTTATATTTGGGGCCAATCCCAAAAAGCGAGACACGGACAACGACTCTTACCCCACCGGTTCCAACAACATGGATGACTACGCCGAGGTTTTCGGTCATAACTTTTCAGGAGGAGCCAGGGCGAAATCATCTACCACAAGAGGCAAGACCCTTCCCGATGAATCTTGGAACGTCGTACGACCTTACTCTATACCGTTCGAATTTGACTCAGACAAAGATGGAATGTCTGATGGCTACGAGAGGAGAATGAAGTTGAACCCTACCGATTATAGAGACGCTTGGAAAGATAAAGACGGCGATGGTCTGATGAATATCGAGGAGTACGTATACGGATCAGATGCAACGATCGATGATAGTGATGGTGACGGAACACCTGACAAGGAGGAGGCTGATCAAGGTTCCGACCCAGGTGACGACAGCGATGACGGCCAAGCGGACCCCAGTTGCTTTTTGTTCACGTTTTGGTTGGGGGACTCTAGTGGGTCTCATTCTGAGAATTACTACATGAAATTGTATGAAAGTGAGACAGATAAAGAGTTGTTCGGGATGTTTGGGCCTAGTAACAATCCTATTGGTCGCAATGTTAGACTTTTTCCAGGTGAATATTATGGTGAGATTGATTGGCTTGGTGGTCCTGCGGGGGGGGACCATATTTTCTTGGGTATTGTCCCCTCTTCAAACGAGAAGGGGGTCGTTGGAGAATACTCGATAACCTCCTCTGATATAACGGTTCACAGCCGAACCTTTGTTGATGGAGAAATTAATGACACTGGTAAGCCTTGGCCCAACCATCTGAACTTTAGCATAACTGTCAATGAAGATGCTAGGCGTAAGACAAACATCACGGCTCATCAATACGATGAATCTACATCGCGCTTCAAAGAGATTTCGGAGTATGAAGAAGAGGATCCCACCAATTTTGTGATTCCGGTTTACCCCATGGGTGAAGATGAGGTCTTTGGAGATTCCATTGATGAGACCAAATGTGGAAAGCTGACTGCTAGGACCGTTGAGGACCTTCCCGAAGGTTCAAGAATGAGTTTAACCTTCACTCCTACTCGAGGTGTCAAAATGTACGAAAGTATTGGTGGGAGTTGGGTTGAGAGAGATTTGGATTACTATTCCGACTTTGGTATTAGTACCAATGGAAAAGAACTTGACCTGAGAGTGAGAGCCCTTGATGAATTAGATCAGGTTGAAGTGAACTACACTCTGCACATCGACGGTGATGAAGTCGTGGATGTGGTCAGGTTTAGTTCTGCTATAATTGATGCGGAGTTGGAGACTCGGGATCGAATGGTCAAAGGAACCTTCACCGTACCCGATGGTGTTCAGAATGTTGATTTTGAATTGGTCAACACTACTTCTGGTCAAAGCCTTGGTAAGTATTCCGACATATTATCTACTGATCATGGTTATAAGATCTATGATAACGAATCGGACATCATGGGAGATGATGAAATTGATCTCTTAGAGCGTGAACGCCAAGGGCTGGAATCTGTTCCGTTAAATATACTTGAGCAAAACGTTGTCATTGTCAGAGACAGCTCAGATCCAAGAAAATTTACAGTTTCATCTATCTTTGATGATTTGGGTGATATTGAACTTAGGCTGACCTATGATGGCGAGGAGCATGTCTCCTCGAAGACCCTTACGGCAGATGCCGTCTTCTACGAATGGATTGACTTTACTTTTAAATCAATCAATGATTGGGAGTATCTAGCCAGTGTTGGCTTGATGGGCAAGCCTTCATTTGCAATGTCAAAGGCTTTATACAAGCCAAGCCACTGGGTGGAACGTGTTCGTGGTGCTGTTACCAAGTCTTTGTATGAAACATTCAAAAATGGAGTAACAATTATAAACATCAAACTCTCCTTGGTTAAAGGGGTCTTCAATGGTGTTTATAATGGATTGGAGGATGATTTTGAAGCTCTTGTCTTCCTATTCAATGCTTATGAATTAGCAGCGGAAATGAAAAAAGTTGCTGCTCATATTGGTGATGATCCACTTGGGTTCATGGAGGACATGGGAGACATGATCATGAATTCAATAGCTGAACTTTGTGATGAGGCTGATGCTAGTGTAACTTGGAAGCTAGAGGATGCTGCATTAAGAAATGATCTGGCTTCAAGAGCCTACATTATGGGCTACACCTTTGGTTATTTGGTGGAGCAGGTTGGAGCGATGGCTCTCGGAGCAGGAATAGTAGCCAAAGCAGGAAAGATCCTGAAGGTTGCCATGGTTTCTTGTAAGGCTGGACAGGTAACTTTAAAAACTGTTGATGCGTTAACTCGAACGATAGCCAAAGCGAAAGCAAGCGTCTTCAAGTTTGTGTCAATGAAGGTTAAAAGTGTTGCTGAAATATTGAAAGTCAGGGAGATAGTCAAATTCATTGATGATACAGTACTGGCAACTGGCGAGACAGTAGCACAAGTCTTGGGTGAGAGAGTTGTGAACTGGGGAGCAAGAGCTGCTGCTGGTGTAACGTCAAAGATTGATGAGCTGATGGCGACAGTTAGGAAATTCAGGCAAGACCTGAATGTCGTTGGAGGCAAGGCTTTGCTTGGCTTGGCAAAAACGACTAGAGCCATTGGCCCAAACCCTGCGGTTCACTTTTTGACAGAGCATGCTGTTAAAGGGTATTTTATTTCCTATGGTCGTCTCTTTATTGAAGCTACGGGAACTGATCGAGTTGATGATTTTATTAAGTTCTTCACTAAAGCAGACGGTTCGATTGGACTTAACTCAATGGATAAGAGTTTGAGAAATTACGTTGATGTTGTTGGTGATCCTCCTAAATTTAAAGTGATTGACTATGACGAAGTTCATGATGTGTTGTACCGATATGCCGACTCTGAAAGACCTCTTGGACACTATGACAATATGACATTTTTAGATTACCATACCACGGAGAGAAATCTGCCGTCTCCGCCCGCTAGTCGTCCAGCTCCTCAGTTTACAGTTGAGACTCATGCGACTCCAGCAGATGGTGCACGAAAACTGCAAATAAACAATGTTGGGACGGTAGATGATCGTTGGAGCGACTGCAAGGTCAGGTTTGCTATACGAACTCAAGATGTCAAAGATGACTTGTATATGTCTATCGACAGAGCTAACAACAAATACAACGAGCCTTTAACAAGGGCTTATACTGATGCTGAATGGGCTCAGCCTAATAGCGGTGGTGGGGTTCAGATTGAGACAAGAACATCTGTTGATCTTATTGGGCTAGAGTATTGGGATGGCACCAAGTGGGTGGAAGTGTATTGAGTAACTGGAAAGATTTATCTAGGAACAGTCTTGAGAGTATAGGCTTCAATTCGATTGATTCGGAGAGAGATCGGTTCAAGTTGAATTATGAAGAAGGTTACTTTCAATGTAGCTTAAATAATTATGAAGGCTGGATTGATGTTTCTTACAACAAAGGCGGAAAGAAGTCTTACACTCAAATCCTTCAGTTTGATGTCAGCTCGATTAGAGAAAAAATGCAAAAGTTGTTCGATGAGATCCAATAAATAGATTTATAATGTTCAACTGGTTCCGAAAAAAGAAAGATGCAGATCGTCCTAAGCCAAAGGCAGAAGGATATTCAACTAACTTTGGCAAACCACAGAACGAGCTAGAGGAACACATCTTCAATTTCCGAAATCGTGAAATTGAAGCTCAAACCTTCATCCTCAATTTTCTTAATTCATTTGCATACGTTTGTACCAAGGAAGGGCAATTCAAGAACGAGAATGGTCAAATCCAATTAGTCCAGAACCCATTCCTTTTTACGATTACAAATCCAAACTACGCTTCATTGTGTTTCTACTCAGAAAACAATCGAATCAATCCAACCGTTGAGAAATACCCTGAATTCAAGTATGCCGTTAAAGTTAGAGCTGGTGATTTGATCATGGGATTACAACCAGGAATGGGAATCATCCTCAACCCATATTGGGAAGTGAACCTTGAATGGAATCCTTCTCAAATTGAACAGATCAAGGCGATGGTGAAATGATATAAATACTCCCAACAACGGGAGTATTCATGCCTTCACCAAAATCACCAATCGACCTACTCAAAGCCAAGGACCTAAATCTAGGGCCGTTCTTCAAATCTTTTAACTGCAAACAGAAAGCACAAGCCAAGGCGTTAAAAGAAACATTGGTGAAGAAGTTTGGAAAAGAAGAGCAGTTAAAAGAAGAAAAACTAACAGAATCCAATTTAGCAAGAATCGAAGGGTTGATCAACAGCCATCGAGAATTCTTGAAGGAAATACTTCAGTTCACTCGTCGCAATTTGACCGTTGCTGATTTGGAAGAAGCGTTGGAGAGTGCAATGGAACAACGAGATGTTGATGCCATGGAGTTAGCGTTGTATCGGATTTTGTACTTCACCAAGATCAAGCTGTGAATCATCAAGATCTTTGAAAAGGAAATCCCAAAAGGGTTTCATTGCTGATTCAAGCCAAGCGGATTCAGCATCGGATAAATGACCACCTTTTCCTTTAACTGCGATCAAACGTTTCATCTCAGAACAAAATCCATCGAGATGTTTGTCGAATAATTTCATGACGTTGCCATGATCAAGGACAGGAGTGTTGTTTGTCATGTTGTTTAAGGAATTTGGTTTCTTTTATTTTATAAAAGGACACTCTTTTTATTGAAAATCCCATATATCCCTTAAAATCAACGTTATGAGCACCACAACAAAACACGGCGGCCGAATGGCCCGCCTCCTCGATGACTCCGGTGAGGCCTGGTATCACGTCTACAATCGAGTTGCCTGCGATAAGGATAAGATGCCGTTGTCAGATCGCGAAGACGCTCGTGATGCCTTTATTCGCTACCTCAATTTCTACACGGCCGCTTATTGCTGCGAAGTTGCGACCTACACGGTGATGGGCAACCACTATCACTTGATCCTTCGCATGAAACCCTTTGAGAAGCTAGATCAGTCCAAGCTCGAACAGCACGCTGAAATGATCTACCCCAACACCCACGCACAGACGCGTTTCTGGACCGATGATCACTGGGAGCAATTCAACGGGCGTTTGTTCAGTCTCGCCGATCTGATGCGAAATATCCAGCAGGGCTTTGCCCGCTGGTACAACAAAAGCTATAGTCGCCGTGGTCGATTTTGGGCAGATCGCTTCAAGTCGACGCTTCTTTATGGTGAGCGATCATTGCTAGAGTGCATGCAATACGTCGACCTCAACCCCATCCGTGCAGGTATGGTGAAGCGCCCCGAAGAGTACGAGTTTGGAGCCTACGCCTTGAGGGCACGCGGAGAAGCAAAACACCTTACCGACCTCCGCCCTTTGCTTTCGGAACGAACCAAAGCCAAGGCTTTCGAAAAGTACAAGGTCCTTGTCTACATGCGTGGATGCATCCAAAGCAAAGATAAGGATGCTGTCATCAAAGAAGCGACGATTGATGGAGAGATGCTCAAGCACTTCGACCTTGGAACAGGTGATGAAAAACGCGACCATTTTCGCTTCTACGTCGACGGACTTGTGATCGGAGCCAAGGAAAAAGTGATGGCGTGGATGGAACGCCTTCAGGAGACTGGAGTTTATCGTCGACGAAAGAACCCCGTCCCTATTCGAGAAGGAATGGAGTGGTTTTCGATTCGAGAGCAGCGTCGTCACTACGATGGAGGATATCCGCCCTCTCTTCCCGTATAAGGTAATAAGGCTGCGTTTGGTAATAGAACTTGGGTGCCATCCCCAACCACAGAGGCCACTTATCGAGGGGGAGGAGGCGTCGATGATAGACTCAAAATCCTTGGTCTGATCGGGATCCATGCCGCTTGCTCATCAGTTCGTTATTTTTGAGGGTTGAATCATCATCTAGGAAGAGTTAATGGAGATTACCGCCGCTGCTAATGAGCTTCTGGTTGAAGAGAGTAAAGTTCCGCACTCCTGGCTTTTGAGAGGGCTCGATCAGAAAAACACAGGTTATGCCTCGATATTAAATCCTCTGAATCCAATAATATTATAAATTTCCAAAAACTGTTGATAAATGACATTTTCTGGAAATTTATAGGATTGAATTGATATAAAATTCCTTATACTGTCAAAAATTGACATTTACTGGAATAAAAATGTCTTCGCTGAAGGATTTTAACACACCTGTTTTTACTGTGAATGATGTAACTCATCATTTGAGAAAAAGTGCAGATAGCGTTTCAGGACTTCTTAAACGAGAAGCTGCGGCGGGCCGAGTGATTAGAGTTCGTAAAGGCTTGTATGCCTTACCTGAGAGTGCAGAGGGATTGATTGATGCTCGTACCCTCAGTCAAAATATATATGGTCCCTCATACATCAGTATGGAGTATGCGCTTTATTTTCGGGGGCTCATTCCGGAGTCTGTCTATACCATCAGCAATGTCAGTTTAAATAAATCAAAACACTTCAGTACCCCTCTGGGGGAGTTTAGTTATCAAAGGGTGCCCCAGAAAACCTTATTTTTACAAGTAGAGCGTATTCAGGGTCAGGGAAATAGGTGTTTTTTTGTGGCGCAGCCCTTAAAAGCCCTGTGTGATACACTTTACTGTGCTAAAAAAAATTGGACTAGCTTTGTGGATGCCTGTACAGATCTCCGTATTGATGACGAGGACTTTCCAGTTTTGACAGGTGCTGATATCGATGAGCTCATGGAGAATTATCGGAATAAAAGGATTCAGAGGTTTCTTGTTTCAATGAAAAGGGTGTGATATGAGTGTTGACATTTTACAGGATCGCCTGAGGAGTTATAGTTCTAAAACAGCAGAGGGTGAGGAGCAGGCTCTACGTGAAATAACACAAGAGGTCATTTTGGCAGCTCTTGGAAGAACGGACTTTTTTTCTAAGGCGGCTTTTCACGGTGGCACTAGTTTGCGTATTTTATATGGGCTAAACCGTTTTTCAGAAGACTTAGACTTTGCGCTTCACAAGCCGATGGGCAACTTCGACCTACAACCATTCTTGCTCAAGGTCAAAGATGAGCTGGGGGCTTATGGTTTTAAACTTGAGGTCGTTGAGCGTTCCCGTGCTGATGCAATTGTGAAAAAAGCATTTCTAAAAGACGACTCCATTGGTCGAGTGCTCAAGTTGGAGCACCTTCAGGTCAATCGTTCGATGAAGAAAATCCGCATCAAGCTCGAAGTGGATACAAACCCTCCCGAGGGAGCTGTTGTCGAGCCCAAGTATTTGAATTTCCCCTTTCTAAGTTCGCTTGTTGCACATGAGCTACCATCTCTCTTCGCTGGAAAACTTCATGCTTTGTTGTGCAGAGATTATGTTAAAGGAAGAGACTGGTACGACTTTCTTTGGTATGCGGCCCGCAAATGCCCCCTTAATATACGCTTGCTCCAGTCTGCTCTTTATCAGGCAGGGCCTTGGAAGAATGTTTCGCAGCAAATAGATATGGATTGGGTTCGTAGCTCACTCCATGAAAAAATTCAAAGTATAGACTGGGCACATGCCGTCCTGGATGTAAGGCGTTTTCTAAAGCCAGAAGCACTTCCCTCACTAAACTTATGGACTACTGAGGCATTTTTATCCCAATTACAGCTACTCTCTAGCGGTGATTCACAGTAGCGGTTCAAGTGCAAATAAAAAAAATCAAAACAAAGAGAGGGTGATTTTGAAGAGAGTAACCTGAGATGCCCCTAGTTGTTGGACAAGGTGCCGGTCTCAAACAATTGATTTTTTTTTGAGACGAACGTCAAGCCGTCCCCGTACTCATCTCAGTCTCGAGAATTTAAGGCAACTGGAAACAAGAGGAATAAGAAAGAGAACTGTCCAGACAATGATGAATGATCCCTTGAGAGTCTTGAAGCAAACTGCATGATTACTGGGCGCAGACCCGGGCAAGGTGATGTGCAGGCCCACTTATAACGACGCCAATCGAGTTCTTCCTCAGCACCTATCATCTAAATAGATCCTAACTTGTAAAAACAATATTTGGCATTGTTTTTTATTTTAGTGAGGGTGAGCTCTTTTTTTATGAGTCATTCGATAGTTTGAGAACGTGCTCCCGTCAAACTTAAACACTTGTCTTCGTTTACGGGCCTAAAATCTCAATGATCAACTGAGATCAATGTTCCGTGACCGAAAAGCAAATGACTCATCAAAAGTGTTTGTTGCCATTCGGTCACATCCCTATTGATTGAACTTGGAGAAACTATCGAATCTCGGCCGTGTTATGGCAGTGATACTATCATTTTCTGTGATCTATTCAGATCACTCACAGCATTTAATAAAAGCTGTAATTGATAAAAAAAGTGCTTGAGAACAGGTTCTCTGTATCTAAAAAAGCAGCCTCGGATGCTTCGCCAATGATGCGGTCATATGATAGTCTCAAGTTCACCATCCACTTTGTGTTCAAAGGGCGAAAAAGAAATGTCGATAATCCCATGCGATTGAATCCTGCCCCAAGTTCTTTTTTAGGGTATGGTGAAGTCAAGGCTTGCCCTTCATCGATGCCATAGTGAGCCATATTGTAACTTTCGCTGCCATAAATGGCGTGGATGGACACGTTTCCAAAAGCTTTAACGCCAGGGATAAAGACCTTGCTGCTGAGCTCACTTTTGATGGTGTAGCCTCCGTATGCATTATTGAGGTCGTGGGTGAAACTAAACTTGCTGCTAAAAAGTTCTTTAGGGTCCAGTGAGAATCTCACCCAAGATGTTCCGGTGATCGCCATATCGATATCGCCAAGTCCGATAAGCTTGATGTTGTCGTCTTCATCTCGACCAAAATTCCAGCCAAGTCGGATGCCGTATTGTGCACGTCCCTTCTTATTGAACTTAAACCGAATGCCCCTAGGGTTGATCCTTAGCTGATCCTTATAAGTGGCCATGAGGTTTGGGACGATCAAGAATCTTCTCTCCTCACTGCCTTGGTACAGGGGAGAGTTGATGGCGACCAGTCCAGCGCTCAGTTTCCAGTCGGATTTACCGATCTCTTCACCATGAATGCTTAACGAGCTCGAAATGATGATAAGTAAACTCAGCAAGGGGGCCGCTGTCAATCTGCACAAGCATTTTCTTGGAGTGAAAGTGGCCACCGTGTAATGCTTGTTGTTCATTGTGTTTGATCAACCCTATATAAATGAAGAATCTGAAAAGATCAAAGGGATCTAGTCGATCAAGCATTTTATAGGGCTCCGACATTGGTCACAAGCGACCATAAAAAAAGGGGTCCAACTCATGAGAGTTGGACCCCTTTGATAAGAGATCGTTATTGTTGAGTTCTTACTTTGTGAATTGCTTAGCCTTCAGCTCTGCTCTTTGTGCTGCGGCTGAGCCTGCAGGGTGAGCATTTTTTGCCGCTAGGTAAGCTGTTCTTGCTTTATCAGAGTCGCCCAATTTTTCATAAACTTGGCCCATGAACCAGAAGGCGTTGCCATTGTCTTCGGTCAGCTTGCTCGCTTTCTCGAGGTAGATGATGGCGTCTTCGTAATTTTGTAGACGAGCGTAGATGTAGCCGAGGTAGAAGTACTCTTCATAAGTGTCTTTTGGGATCTGCACGGCTGCTTCGTACTGCAAGGCTGCTTTTTTAAGCAGGTCTTTGGCGGCAGAGGCATCCGTGTTAGCCAACTCTTGTGCTTGGGTGTAGTAGATGGCTCCCAAGCCGTGACGACTAGCTTGGTAGTTCGCATTGAGTTGAATCGATTTTGAGTAAGCCGTTTCAGCTTTTTTGATCAGGTTCTTGCCGCCATAGACTTGGCCAAGCAAATAGTGAGCTTGGTAGTTTTGGGGGTCGAGGTCCAACGCTTGTTCCGCTAGGTTTTGGGCGGTGGTGAAATCTCTGTTGGTTAGGGACTGGTATGCGCTGGTCAAGAGCTCTACGGGTGTCGCTTGAGTTGGCTTTTTAGGTGTGGCCATTTTCATGTTGCTAGATGGTCGAGAGATCGTGTGTTGGGTGGTGTCCTCGTCCCAGGTGACGATCTTAACAACTGAAACCGGAGCCTTGCCATCGATGACAAAGGCATCGGAAAGAGCGAGTCCTCTGTTGCCTAAAACGTCGAGTGCGCTGATGCGCAGTCTTGCGCGCCTAACATTCACGCCTGAAGGCACTGTCCATGGAAACTTGCCGGAGTTTTGAAAGTCCGTCACAACAATGCGATCCCAAGTGGCGCCATCGTTGAGGGAGAGCTCGATGGTGATCGGGCTTTGGGCCATGTTGTTGTCGGCTGCATTCCAGCGGATTTCACGAACTTTGCCACCGCCCGCAGGAGCGATGTTTGAGCCTGTGAAATTGGTGAGTTGCACGACGGGTTTGATGCTGTCCATGAGGCACCAGATGTCTGGTCGAGTTGTGGCGTCTGGGGCTTTTTCGCTGTTGCCGACTCGGTCGGTACCGACGAGTTTGAAACCGTATCGTCCACCGCGTTTGGCTTCAAAACGGAATGGAGATTGGAGGTCTTCGTCTTCGCCGTAAAGGTGCCACGTTTTGTCGCCATCGATCTGAAAGTAGATTTCGATTTTGGCTAGGCCAGCTCCGCCGAGGTCGCTAGCGTTGTAAGTGACGTCGAAGACCGGTGACTTAGCTTCGCCGGGGCCGGTGACACGGGTGACCGGTGGTTTGCCATCAACGCGGAAGTTGGTGTCAGAAGCGTTCTCGGATTCGTTGCCAGCTTGGTCGACGGCGACGGCCTTGACTTGGTAGTATTCGGAGCTTTCGCTAGGCAGTTTCCAGACGTAGGTTCCTGTGTTGGGGAGGTCTTTTTTGATCGGTTCCCAGGTTCCACCACCGTCTTTTGAGAAGTACAGACTGATCGGTGTTGGTCCAAAATTGATGTCAGATGCGTTCCACTGGATGCGAAGATCTTGTGTGTTTGAGAACGTCTCTGCTGTATTGGGACTGACCAGGATCAGTGCAGGGGAGATGGTGTCGATGATCGAAATGACTTTAGGAGGGCTACCGGGAACTGGAGCAGGCTCTTCTAAGCCTGATATATCGCGGGTTTGGGTGTAGAATCCATAGCGGCCATCTTCGCTAACCTTAACCGGTGCCGGGCTAGAGGGTTGCTCTGTTTCGCTGTAGAGCTGCCATGAGTTTCCGTCATCTAAAGAGTACCAGATGCGAAGTTGATCGATCTGTTCAGGTAATTCCGTTGACCATTCTAGTCCAAAGCGTTTGAAGGGGATGATGATGGGTTCAACCGCGCACGCAGACTGGATGCTAGCGGCAAAGCTGGCGCAAAAGGCTGCGGCTAGCCCGATCCATTGCGAGGTTGTCTTCCTAAATTTTTTCATTCGAACCCTATGGGTAAAGGTGGGGTTTTCACCATGTTATGAAGCTCATTTACGTTTCAAGAATCGTTTTTTGAGCTTTTTTTAGGATTTTCGATGAGCATCGAAAGTCGGTGTCCTCTCGCTTTAGGAGTGTATAGGAGTTGGGAGGACGGCTTTTGTGTGATATTTAGTGACCCCTAGGAGAATCGAACTCCTGTTGCAAGGATGAAAACCTTGTGTCCTAACCACTAGACGAAGGGGCCGTCGTGGAGGGGGGTATGATGGTGGAGCTGGAGACTTGTCAAGTCATAACTTTAGAAAAGGAGCTGATGGCTCTCATTGCCTTGTGTAGTCAGTTCTGTCCATTGAATACCCAGACTTGTTCCATTAAAATAGAGTCGACGTGTACAATATTTTTATTGCTCTCGCTGTGGTGGCGGCCTCATTTGGCTTGTTGTTGCAGGTTCCCGAAATGCACTGGGGTTTTGCTCTGGCGATAGCGGTGGTTGCTGGTCTCGGCACGATGATCTTTTTATCTAGAAGGGTCATGAAAATCCTTCAGCCATCTTTTGTCCAGGCTCAGAAGCAGGCTCAGTCTAGGCAATTTAAAATGGCCATCAAAACCTTGGAGTCGCTTTTGCCCATGGGTCGTTGGCAGGTGATGTTGGCGGCACAGATACACTCCCAAATGGGCGTTTTTTATCACGCTGATAAGCAGGAGGCTCTGGCCTTAGAGCACTTGAGGAAAGGCTCTGTGCGGAGTTCGGATTCTCAGTTGATCTTGGCGACCATACTCTTCAGGAAAGATGAGTTGTCCGAGGCCAAGGCGGTCCTCGACACCACTGTGAAGTTCAATAAAAAGCAAATGCTCGTCTACAACGCTTACGCGTTCATGCTTCAGATGAAAAAGGACACCGAGGGGGCGATGGCTATTTTGCAGAAGGGTCTAAAGGCCGTTCCTAAACATGAGGGAACTCAGGACAACTTGATCCGTCTTCAAAATCGTAAAAAGATGAACATGAAGCCCTTTGGTATGAATTGGTACACGCTTCAATTGGAAAAACCACCTTTGTCCATGATGCAGGATCAGTTTTCGGGCAGACCTGGTTTCCGTCAGCCTTCTCGTAAAAAGCGAGGGTGAGTGTCTTGGATAGGGAGGTGGCCTTCGAGAAGATCGCTTCCAGTCTCGTGGGCGAAGACTTGAGTTGTTTCGAGGGCAGCAGGTTGCCCTCTTTTGACGTGATCGGCAATGTGACGACGCGTTTGCTGCGCTTGCTTTTTCCTAGATCACACCGCAATGAGCTCGTTGGCGAGGGCGATTTGAGGTCGTTGGTGTCCGGTCACTTGGCATCGGTTTATGCCGATTTGAAGGTTGAGATTGAGGCGGCGCTGACTGTGGATGGCGCCCTTGGGGAACGCCCTAGGCAAGAGCGGTCTGAGGAGGTGGCGATGGAGCTGCTGAGGGCCTTGCCAAGCATCAGGGATACTTTAGAAAAAGACGCCGAAGAGGTCATGGAGCACGACCCCGCTGCAAAAAGTCGCGACGAGATCTTGCTTGCATACCCCGGGATCAAAGCGCTAACGGTGCATCGTCTAGCTCACTTTGTTTGGCAACAGGACATCCCCTTTATCCCTAGGATGATGAGTGAAATGGTGCACTCCCAGACGGGTATCGATATCCACCCCGGTGCAGAAATCGCACCTTATTGCTCCATCGATCATGGTACCGGTCTCATCATTGGTGAGACAACGGTGATCGGTGAGCACGTTAGTCTATACCAGAATGTGACCTTGGGGGCTAAGGACGTCACTCCAGAGTACCGCGGTCAAAAGCGGCATCCGACCATTGGTTCCCACGTTGTTATCTATGCAGGTGCGACGGTCTTGGGGGATATCGAGGTCGGTGACAATACGGTGATCGGTGGTAATGTGATTTTATTTGAGAGCTGCCCTGCCAATTCAAGGGTGTTCAACAAGCGGCCTGAGATGGTTTTCCGCAAAAATGGCAAGGGGCCAAAGGTTTAGGTGAACACCTAGCTATTTTTTATTTCCCTTGTTGTGCTTTTCCCGTTAGCCAATGGGGTAGGGTTCCACTTTGGCTGAGGCTGCTGCCGACTTGAACCGCGTGGGGTAGGCCTTGGGGGCAGGGCTCTAAGACGCGGGCGAGGTCTTCTGCGCTCGAGATGCCAGACTGAGCCACTAGGGCACATTCTCTGGGCCAAGGGTGACTCAAGGACGAGCTAAGTTTACCCGCAGTGCTCAGGTCGATGGGCAGTCCCGGTGTTTTGAAATCGCGACTGTTGATGCCAATGATATCTGGGTTTTGTGCGATGGCCCAGTCGAGTTCCTGAGCATCGTGAGTTTCAACAAAGGCTTCTAGCCCGACATCGTGGCTCAAATGAAAGAGGTCGAGCAATTCTGAGCTATCTAGCAGTTGGGTCATCAGCAAGACCGCCGAGGCGCCGATAGCCTTAGCGCAGAGCACTTGGTACTCGGTGGCTACAAAGTCTTTGAAAAGGATGGGCGTTGAAGGGTATGCTTCAGCGCAGTTGAGCAGGTCTTCGGGGTGGCCTTTGAAATTGGGTTGATCCACGAGCACGGAGATCGCGTCAGCGCCGGAGTTGAGGTAGGCTTCGCACATCACTTGTGCCGGTTTGGGGGAGAGCTCTCCCATGGTGGGGCTGGCTTTCTTAACTTCGGCGAGGATGCTCAATTTGGGCTCGAGAAGGGTTTGCCTTAGGGAAGGGCGACTTGCGGTAAAAAAAGGCATATCCCTGAGGCTTTCCTCGGGCCACCTTTGTTGATCGATGGTTTTAAGGGCATCGAGTCGTTTGGACACAAACGAGCTGAGGTGGGACTCAATCATGGTGGTAATGGATGTTGTTGGAGTGATGGTTTTTCCATAAGCCTAGGTTGGCCCTGCGTGCGCTGTCCTGTAGGCCGAGTAGGTGTTTTTTGCCGCTGCGACGAACGAGCTTAACGTCTGTGATGGTGCTGAGGCCACACTCCAAAAGGGTCTCTGCTGCACTGAGGTGACGGTGGGGCGAGATGGCGTCTATGAGAAAGCTTTGCTCTTTTGTTTTAAAGACCTCCTTGTAGGTGACCACTTTGATGCGGTGTTGGGTCCCAAAGTACTCCGAAAGCACTTTTCTTGATTGGGCTTGGAGCCGGTTGCCGTCCTCGGCGCTGAGGTTCAGTTTAGCCCACTGGGAGCGAGGGGGGAACTGGATCGAGTCAAAGCTGATGGCACTCTCAAAGTTGCGTTCGTTTCTCAAAATAAGGGTGTCACTGTCCTTTAGTCCACGGTATTGGTAGCTGACGACATTTGAGGAAGAGTCGGGGGTGAAGGGGACTTTGACGATGTAGGTGTAGATGTGTTTACTGGTGCTGATGCAGCCGCCGAGCAGCAGAGTGCTCAAGATGAAACCGACCCGCAGCAGGTGTCGGCGAAAATTTGAAAAGGAGACCATGGGGAAGCAGTGTAGTGGTGGTGAATCGAACTCCAAGGGGGACTCTTGTTAGGTTCGGCTATGGGTTAACTTATGTGGTATGATGCCAGAGAGCCTCCACGACGCGATGCACACCTTCTGTCATGTCAAGATAGAGCGTAGCTTTGACTTTGGCATTGATGAAGCTTGGCTCTGCCACCGCTGCTCAGGCATTTACGGTGGTTTTTTGTATTTCAGTCTTTTGGCTTTGGCCACAAAATGGAATGGACTCTGGTCCGACTCCTCATCTCCTAAGCAGCGTTGGTGGAGTGCAGCGATCATGATGGCCTTGTGTGGATTGCAGGTTGCTCTCCAAGAATGGGGCATATCCGGTGGTGCCTACCAGGGGTGGTTGCGTTTTGTGATGGGTTTGTTGGTGGGTTTGGCCTTGCTCCAGGTGCTTTTGGTGCAGGCCCCTTGGGGGGCTTCGGGACGATCCCGAGGCTTTGTGTTCTGTT
>JACLAC010009033.1_pt1 | contig 23482 bp, 16 predicted proteins | sample 8027881 | NCBI WGS metagenome assembly JACLAC01 (sample SAMN15725517, study PRJNA655200) | protist metagenome | isolation source: fluorescence activated cell sorting (FACS) single amplified genomes of... | place: Spain: Blaines Bay Microbial Observatory, Mediterranean Sea | collected 2016-01-19 | reverse complement strand
TTTCCAATTTTTTTCCAAGTTTTTTCCAAGTTTTTTCCAAGTTTTTTTCCTCTTTTTTTTTGAATTTTTATCTCCTAACACTCACCCCATATAAAACCTGTGCAACATGCTTATACCGGTATATATATATATAGGAACTGGTATAGATCAAAATAGTTGGTCATCCGGTGCCACTTCACCCCTTTGAGTTTTCACACGGCTTGCACACTCACCCTCTTTCGTGGTTGGAAAGAGAGAGATTGAAAGAGAGAAAAAGAGAGAGAGACGACAGCGAACCTCTGAAACCATTCAATACAGAGAAACAGTGGTATATAGTATTACATCTTAGAATCTACTCCATTTTCAATGATTAAACTTGCTCTCTTTACACGTCAGCAAGTTCAGGCACTCCTTACAAAGAGGCCTGTACCTGGCTCAGTTTTTCGTACTTTTGCTTCTTCTCCATTGGACGATGATATTCAACAACTTCGTAATATTGGTATATCAGCTCATATAGATTCTGGTAAGACAACTTTGACGGAAAGAATATTGTATTACACCGGTGTCACTAAAAAAATTCATGATGTCAAAGGAAAAGACGGTGTTGGTGCAAAGATGGACTCCATGGAGTTAGAACGTGAGCGTGGAATTACCATTCAATCAGCTGCAACCTATTGTAAGTGGCGAGATACTCGTATTAACATTATTGATACACCAGGTCACGTTGATTTTACAGTGGAAGTAGAAAGAGCGTTACGTTGTTTGGATGGTGCTGTACTTGTATTGTGTGGTGTATCGGGTGTGCAGAGTCAGTCAATCACTGTAGATCGGCAAATGAAACGTTACAATGTACCACGCATTGCTTTTATTAACAAGCTTGATCGATCTGGTGCTAATCCATGGAAAGTTATTGATGATCTAAGAAATAAATTAAGACACAACGCTGCAGCTCTTCAAATACCAATCGGTCTTGAAGATAAACATGATGGTGTTGTTGATTTGATCAAGATGGAAGCTTTATACTTTGAGGGTGCAATGGGAACAGATGTCGTCACAAAAAAAATTCCAGAAGATTTACAAGAGTTTGCAGAAGAAAAACGTGCGGAACTCATTGAAATATTGGCAGACGTTGATGATGATATAGCTGAATTATATTTAATGGAGGAGGAACCTGATGTTGAAACAATGATTGCAGCGATACGTAAGGCAACAATTGATAGAACAATGACGCCGGTATTTCTTGGATCAGCATTTAAAAATCGTGGTGTTCAACCCATGCTTGATGGTGTTAGTAATTATTTACCATCACCACTAGAACATCCAATTGAAGCACTTGATTTAAGCAACAACGAAGAACCTTTACCATTGGATGTAGATAGTAGTAAACCATTAGTTTGTCTTGCATTTAAATTGGAGGAGGGTAAGAGTAAAATATTTATTATATGGTCTTTAACTGATTAATCTTAGGTCTATTTATTTAATTGTTCTTCTCTGTTATTTCTCATTTCATCAAGGTCGATTTGGTCAGTTAACCTATTTACGTATTTATCAAGGTACATTAAAAAGAGGTGATTGGATGATTAATACATCCAATGGTAAAAAAGTTAAAGTTCCTAGACTTGTTAGAATGAATGCAGATGATATGGAAGATGTTGATATGGTTGGTGCTGGTGAAATATGTGCTATGTTTGGTGTTGAATGTTCTTCTGGTGATACATTTGCATCCGATGGGTTAAATGTTGCTATGACATCTATGTTTGTACCAGAACCTGTTATATCTTTATCTGTTGAACCTGCTGATACAAAATCATCGGGTAATTTTTCCAAAGCACTTCAAAGATTTAAAAGAGAAGATCCAACTTTTCGTACTTACCAAGATCCAGAATCAAGGCAAACAATTATTCAAGGTATGGGTGAACTTCATCTTGAAGTATATTGTGAACGAATGAATCGTGAATACAATTGTCCTGTTGTAACAGGTGTACCCAGAGTAGCATACAGAGAAACAATTGGTAAAAAAGCAGAATTTAATTATTTGCATAAAAAGCAATCTGGTGGTTCTGGTCAATATGGTCGTGTTGTTGGTTATATTGAACCATTGGAAAAGGCACCAATTGAACTAGATGAAGATGGTAATGAAATTGATAGTGGTGGTGAACCACAAGCAAATTTTGAATTTGTAAATGGTATTGTTGGTAATGCTATACCACCAGAATTTATTAATGCGGTTGAAAAGGGGTTTAACGATGCAATGGATAAAGGTTCGTTGATTGGACATCCTGTACAATCTGTTCGTGTTGTTTTAACTGATGGGCAAGCACATGTGGTTGATTCAAGTGAAATGGCATTTCGAATTGCTGCAAGAGATGCATTTAAAGAGGCTGTACCTACGGCTTCACCAAAAATTTTAGAACCAATCATGAGAGTTGAAGTCGAAGCACCAGAAGAATTTCAAGGTGTTATTGTTGGTGGTTTGAATCGTCGTAAGGGTATTATACAAAATACAGAATTAAAGGATGAAGGGGCGTACGTGAGTGTCCTGTGTGATGTACCACTTGCGGATATGTTTGGTTATTCTACTGAGTTAAGAAGTGCAACGCAGGGTAAAGGTGAATTTACAATGGAATACAGTGAACACAGTCCAGTACCAAGAGATACACAAACTCAATTAATCAAAGAGTACAAAGAGAAGATGGCAAGTGGAAATTAAAGAGATTTTTATTAGTATAATAGTCATTCTTATATTTTCTGGTTGTATTGAATTACGCAGTATGATTCAAAGTCATCTTTTTCTCTTTATTATTAGTACTACGTCTTCGTAGTGGTATGCAAATCTTTGTCAAAACATTGACGTACGTGTAAAACAATTAATTTGGACGTCGAACCAAGTGATACTATTGAAAATGTCAAAGCAAAAATTCAAGACAAAGAAAGTATTCCACCGGATCAGCAACGTTTAATCTTTGCAGGTAAACAACTAGAAGATGGTCGTACATTATCCGATTACAACATCCAAAAGGAAGCCACACTTCATTTGGTACTACATCTACGTTAAATTGGAAAATGTATAATTTTTTGGAAGACGGGGAGATGAAAGTGAAATCCGCATTCTGCTCTATTAAAGTAGGTACACAAAATCAAATAAATACCTCTAGTAGGTTACACAAAAAGCATCTTTCTTTAACTTTACCACTTGTATTTAGCATATATCAACTCAGACATCAAGATCAACTACCGAAAACAGTTTTACCTTTTCGATTCGGAAACTGGCATTTTTGGTTGATTCAAGAATTTTCCTGGTTCACCTGTTATTGGATTAAATCCACATGTATTTCTTGATCTTAGTGCTTGTGCACGCAAAGCAGATCGGTACCTAATCATATCATCCGAATGTTTTAATTGATCGCCGTCATTGTTGTTATGGTATCCCAAAGTGATTGGATCATATGGTACACTTCCTGTATTTCTTCTGTTTCTTTCACCTAATTCACGAATTTGTTCCCATTTTTTTTGCTCATTCAATTGACTTTCATCAATTTCAGCCCAACGAACTTCTTCTTTATCAATCATTGCTGCACGTTTGAAATCCATTTCATGTTTTCTTTTTTGTAAAGCGTGGTTTCTAGCTTGTTTGTAAAATCCGGAACAATCTGTTTGAAACCTTTCAGAATCATTACAATGTTGTAAAGTTCCGGATTCAGGCTCAGTTAATTTCCCTAAATTGGTATATTTAAAATGACATTCACGTCGATTTTCTAATCGGCTCTTTTCTAATGTTTCTTTGGAAGCATGATCCCTTCTCTCTTTTCTTGTTCTTGGAACAACTTGCTTGAACTGAATTTGATTGGAATCGTTCATCATTATTTTTGATTAATAAAAAAGTTAGTTGATTGAATAACCGCTAACGTTTTACAGAGTGTTTTAGTTTGCTTTCAGTTGTTAGGGCTAGTTTTAGTTTTCCAATTTTTCCATTTTCCAAAATCGAAATACTAACCAGTACGGTTAAGTACTTGGTACGGTACCAGGTACCGGTATCAGATACCGAAATATTATAATATGATATTTATAATATTGAATAATACCAAGCCAAAGTACAGTAGCCAATAGGAACTACTTCTAAGAATAACCTAGGAACTAAATTAAACAGTAATTCTATCGAAAATATAAATGGTTCCTACCTGTTGGATGTAGGAATCCTACCTGTAGGTACTGGAAATCTAATACAGCAGTAGTTCCTAATATAGAGATTTTGTAAGAAGATTCTAAATACCGACGTACAAGACGAATTAAACGAATGTCTAACCCTAACCTTCAAAAATTCTCTGAAAAGGGGGTCCTGTGGGTTAGGAACCTACGAGTAGTTTATAAATCTGATAAAGTTTAATACAGGGGGGCGGGCCAAATTTTCTGAATTTTCTTGAAATTGTGACAAAATTGAAAATTTCTGAAATTGAGTGGCCTCTGTTTTACTTGGTTTAATAGTAGTAGTGCCAGAAAAAAAATCATTTTGTAGCATTACCTTTTTCTCGTTGTACATAAAAGAGTAAAGACATGAGACCACTGACAAAGGAAGAACTCGAAGTCTTCTTTTTAAAATTATCTAAATATCTTGGTAGTAACATACAGCGTTTGATCAAACGTGATGATGAACCACACTGTTTTCGATTACACAATGATCGTGTGTATTATGTTAGTGAAGTATTGATGAGGCAGGCAACATCAATTGGAAGAGAGGAATTACTTCTTATTGGAACATGTTTTGGAAAGTTTACGAAGTCAAGGAAATTTTTACTGCACATAACTTGTTTGGATCATTTAGCTCAGCATGCAAAGTACAAAGTCTGGGTAAAACCAAATGCTGAAATGTCCTTCCTTTATGGTAATCATGTGCCAAGAGCAGGTCTTGCTAGAATTACAGAAGGTACACCACAATATGCAGGTGTTGTTGTATACAATATGGCCAATATTCCACTTGGATTTGGCTTGGCATCACATGCCACGGAAATGTGTCGAGCTTTGGAGCCAACTGCTCACGTTGTTTTGAGGCAAGCTGATATTGGTGAATACTTGAGAGAGGAAGAAACACTGACTTGATATAGAAATGTGTAAGATTAGAATGTACTTTCACCTGTTCACCTATCGAAACGGTACCAGTAAAAAGAAACTAAACAAATGTAGTCCTGTACATGCACGAGAGAGAGAAAGACTTTTTTAAAAAAATAAATGTTCATTTTTTTAACTTGTATGTATATATTTAATTCATTTACCTAAACAATAGAGCAATAGAGAACATTTTTTTTTCTTTTTTCTTTTTTCTTTTTTCTTTTTTCTTTTTTAATTTTTTTTAGTTGGCTGGTGTCACTAAACTTTGATCAAAACGTGGCATACGAATAAAAGGTGGAATGTAACTACCACCTTTACCATCACTAAAAATATCTGTAACCAATTCACCTGGTTCAGGTTCTTTTCCAGCTTTTGCATTTCTATTAGCAACTGCTACTTCCTTTTTAATTCTTTTTTCTTCTTGCTGTAATTCCTTTTCTGTCATAAAACCTAATTCTACAATATTTTTTTTCACTTGTTCAATTGGATCTCTTGCAGCACGGATTTCTTGAATTTCTTGACGATCGCGATATAAGCCAGCATCAGACATTGAGTGACCATGGTAGCGGTATGTTGCAAGTTCACAAAATATTGGTCCACCACCATTACCACAAAATTCTTTAATAAATTTGAAACATTCTCTTACAGCTAAATAATCCATGCCATCAGCTTTAATACCAGGAATAATAACACCACCTTGTTTATAATATTCAGTATTTGCACTAGATCTTTCCACCTGAGTACCCATACCGTAACGGTTGTTCTCACAAACAAAGACAGCTGGCAAATTCCATAACTTGGCCATGTTTGCAGCTTCCCATATTTGTCCTTGATTAGCAGCACCATCACCATACATACCAATACCAACAGGGCATAACTCGCCACTTGTTTCATCATGATTGTACTTGGCAGAAAAAGCAAGTCCAGCACCAATGGGTACTTGAGCACCAACGATTCCCGCACCGCCGTAAAAGTGAGAGTCCTTGTTATACAAGTGCATAGATCCACCCTTACCACCCATTGCACCATTTGCTCTACCAAAAAGTTCAGCCAGTATTTGTTCTACTGACTGCCCTCTAACAAAAGCTTGACCGTGACATCTGTAGCTTGTAATAATACCATCGTTGTGCGTCAAAGCAGTATCCATTCCAACTGGAATGGCTTCTTGACCATCGGAAAGATGGCAAAAACCACGAATATTGCGTGCCTTGTATTCCGTATCACATGTAATCTCCATTCTTCTAATGGTATACATTTGTTCAAAAGCTTTGAACAATTCTTCAGAAGTGACCTCTGCCGTTAAATGTGAATCAGGCATTTCAATGTTATGAAGTTGAAACTTTCCAGTTAGATCAATCGTGGAAGATGATGACATAGAGGATGAGAAAGCGGATGATTGACGGGCAACGCGTCCCAGTGATTTTGTTAGGGCAAACATTGGTGACACCAAATGAAAAAAATAAAAAGAGAGGTGTTTGATAGAGTAATTGCGATTAAAAATTATTTGTGGTTCAATTTAGTCCACATTAACATTTCACATTCTTCACCGGTACACTATTTCGTATTATTTATACCTTGATTTCAAGATGAGGTTCATGAGAAAATATTAAAATATTACACAGTCCTACCGGTACGAGTACACCACCACACAGTGTGAATACAGTGAGATAATACCCCTGCTTAGGATTCCGGTATGATGATACAGTCATTAGGATGGCCCAAGACAACTTTTGACCTCACACAGTTTTCAGTCGGGTTTTGATCAATTTCGAACTATATATAAACTGACTTGTTTGTCTCTCTGTCTCGGCCCATGGATTTTGGTGGATGGAGTGTTGGAATGTGGTGACCCACACTTTTTGTGCGCCAGCCTCTGTGACGATAGTGGAATTTATAGTAAGTGTCTAATTATAGTGTGAGATGGACAGAGAGTGACAGTTGACATCACGACTTATTTCACCCTTCATCAGACTTTGACACTCCTCCATTTCTCGTGGCCTCACGGCCTCACACAGCAACCTTTTGAACAAGTTTCCAAAAAGTGTTTCCAAAAGTGTTTTCCCTTTTTTCCCTTTTTCTTTTTTTCCCTTTTTTTGGCTTGAATATTGTGTGGAGTTGTGTGAAGTTCTTCTTGTGTGCGTGTGAGGTGTGAGGCGGGCAATGGTAGATCATCAATCCATCAAGGTTTTTCTTTTTCCCACTGGGTGAAAGAAGTTCACACTTTCTTCACTTAACAATAGTATAAATAAATATGTCCAGCAACAAGACTGTTAACGTAAAAGAATGGTTTGATGAGGATGCAGAGGAATCCGATGATGCTATGGATGGTGAGAATGATGATGGTGAAAATGGTGAAGACGGTGGAGAGGAAGAACAAGATTTTGCCCCTGAACTTGTGAAGACTGGTTTCATTGTTATGGACGATGATAAGAAGGCTGATCTCAAGCGCAAGAGAGAGGAAGAAGCTGGTCTTATTATTTCCGATAGTGATGAAGACGACGATTCGGATGACGACAGTGATGACGACAGTGATGACGACAGTGATGGTAGCGATGATAGTGATGATAGTGACGGTGGTGAACCAAAGTTAAAAAGATTAAGAAAGACCAATGTGACAAGCAATCATCAAGTGGATGATGACGAACTTGCCATGCTTCGCGAAAACATGGAAGCAGAAAAAGAACGTGATCTGAATGGGGAGGTAAGTGGTACTGGTGATGAAGAGGAGATTGCTGGTGGTGGTAATGAGAATGGATTATCCAAGGGGAACAAAAAAAAAAAAAGAAAAAGAGAGTTGGATGATTTCATTGTGGAGGAGTCCAGTTCAGAGGATGATTCAGAAGATGAAGAAGATGGAAACGGTGGTGGTGAAGCTGAAGAATTCACGAAGCAGCAGATGGATATGCAGGATCTGTTTGGAATTGATGACCAACATCAAATTGAATCACTTCGTAATGCACAATTACGTCAACAAAATCAAAGTACTGGAAGTGGTGGTCCTATCGGGAGCCAAGTGGATGAAGATGATGGTGATGAATCTGAAGACGAAGAGGACCTCTCCATTTCAAACATCGCCAATGAAAAGGATCAAAGAGCGCAAATACTGGCCCAGTACGAACCAAAAGAAAGAAAGGATGCTTTCGTTACTAGCATTGACGAGGATATACGTTTAACAGATGTACCTGAAAGATTACAAGTAAGAAATCGTACATTACCATCTGTTATGGACTTTGATGAGAGTCGACGTAACATGGAAATGAGAAAGGAAGCAATCTGGATCAAGGCGCAATTAGTGAAAAAGGGTTTGGATTTGCAGTACCGTGATTCTGCTGGTGTATTGGAATCAATTGAACATGTATTACATTTAGTTAAAGATGAACATCTTGAAATTCCATTTATATTAAGATATCGATCTGAATATTTTACTGCTGGTACATTAAGAGAAGTTCATTTATGGCAAATTTACGATCTAGATTCAACTTGGGCAGAGCTTCGTTCTAACGAAATGAAACTAAGAAAGTCCATTCAAGCACTCATACTCAACAAGAAGAACATTCTACGTGAAGACAATGAAATTGCATCTGCTGCTGCTACTGCTAAACAGGCTACTAAAACCAATATTGGAGAGGAGGAGGAGGGAAGTGGTAGTACTGGTGAAGCCACTAACACTAATGTTACTACCAACGTTATTGGTGATGGAGATGAGGATAGTGCTATGACAGCAACAATGATGACGACGACGGCCATCAATGACAGTACAACTGATAAATCAACTGACAAATCAACTGACAATTCCAAAATTGAGAATGAAATTAAATCATTGGAGGAAGTACTTGAAACATTGGAATCAAAACATCAAGAGTCTGGGTGGGATCTTAAAGCAATGAAGTACGATTCTGCGTTTCTTCGCCTTCAGCACAACGAGCTTATAACTTCAATTTCATCTAGCCGACGTAAGAGTAAGAAAATGGACCAATATACACGTGCAGTTAACAACGGACTATTACCACTCATGAACATGGTGGGTCTAGATGGTAATAAATTAGGTGATAATGTAGATCGTCGAAAGATAGCAAATGAACTACCAGGTGCATCAACTCTTCCTTACGGAGATTTTGTTGGGAAGGTCTATAGGTCAGAGAGCGATGTGAAACGTGCATTGATTGGTGCTCTGGCCAAGAAAGTCAGTACCATTCGTTCTGTCAGGGAGTTTAGTGAAAGAAGAATCTATACAGAACTACATATGAACACTAAACCAACAAAGAAGGGTGAAAGATTAATTAACTACTCACACGAGTTCTACGTCGTTCAGTCACTTGTAAATAAACCTCTGTCTTACTTTGTTGATAAACCCAGCGATAGCGAGGTCCGTGACGTTGAAGCAGGGAATAAGTGGGATCAAAAACTTCAGTACCTTGTACTTTGTCGTGCTGAAAATGAAAAAATGATTACGGTTACTTATACTGGTAATCATCGTAATTTGATATTGGAAAGATTGTGCAACGTTTGCTTGGATACATCGAGAGGTGCTGACAGTGAAGTCAACAGTATTCGTAGAGAAATTATGGCCGAAGCCACGGACCGCTACTGCATTCCGGAGGCAATCAACGCCATGAGGGATGACGCTTTGCGTGCATCAAGAGAACATTTGGTCGAACTGTGTGGTGATGCATTGTGGACCAAAGCATCAGAAGATTTAACATGGATGAGAAGTCGTGTGAATGCAACCACTGAGAGAGAGATGAAAGAAATGCAGACGAATCAGATGAAATTAAATCGTTTAGAGAAAATGAATAATAGTTCCTCCATGTACGATGACTCGGAAGATGAGTATGACAATATGGGAAGGAACGATGATTATGAAATAGAGGGAGATGGTAGCGGTGTACAAATTGGTGCAAGGTACAGAAGGGATGGATGTATCTTCATTCCACCCGTCAAGCAAATGGGCAAGCCAGTGTTTGTGATTTTGAATGAAGCGGGTGAGTTGATTGATCATATGATACTGAGCAATTTAAGGAGGTTTGATGAATCACAAGAGGCTATATCATCTTTTATTCGACTTCATACACCTAGAAGAATCGTCATTAATACCAGTGGTGGTAATGACTGTGTTAAATTGAAGAGAAGGTTGGAACAAACCATCAATGTTATCAATGATTTACTTTCGCCACCACATTTTAATTCATCTGCTCCACAGACAAAGGTCATTCATTTAAGTTTGATGGATGATGTTGTATCAAGTTTATTTATTCAATCGGTCAGAGGTAAAAAAATGTATCAAAAGTATGGTGACGAGAAAAGAGAAAGTTTAAAATTAGCAGTGTCACTGTGCCGCTACTTGCAGTCCCCATTAACATCAATTTGTGGTCTCTGGTGCGATCGTGAAAGTTCCACGCCAGGTGGTTCTCTCATGAGTCTTCCTCTTCATCCAATGCAATCTTACGCCTCGCAGGAGTCTTTGATTAAATCGTATGAGAGAGTATTGGTACGTGCAACAGCTGCAGTTGGTGTTGATATGAATCGATGTGTACAGTACGACCACATGTCGACAACGCTCCCATTTGTGTCAGGTTTGGGTGTAAGAAAGGCACGTGCCCTGATGTCCACTGTTCGTCGGGCCATTGCTGGACTTGAAGCTAACCAGCAATATTTTTATCAAAGGGAAGATTTAAGAGATCCTGGATTTAAAGATTTAGTCGAACCATTATTGGGTGAAAGAGTGTTTAAAAATGCAGCAGCATTTTTACTGATGCCACCAATCAAGGGTGAGTCATTTAAGTTGTTTGATCCATTGGCGATTACCAGAATTCATCCAGAGTCGTACCCATTGGTGGATAAGCTTTTGAAGGATGTAACGGCAGAAGGTCAATCAGCAGCATCTGCTTCCTCCCCAAGCAATGACAAAAAAAAACAAAAATGGGAAAGAATTAGATCGATGATGAAACAATGTAGTGAGTCCTCAGAAAACCCACTAAGCACTATCCTAGTTGATGATTACGCCCGCACCATTGCGGATGCAGCCAAGCAAAGAGACGAAAGATTACGGCTTGAAATGGGTGGTAATGCTGTTAGTGGTAACGAGGAGAGTAGTAGTAGCAGCAGCAGTAGTAGTGTCACAGGTGTTGATGGTGTCGACATGGGTGAGAGTGTGTACATGAAAATGTACAACTCTAGAAAGTATAATAAGACAAACACCCTCACTCACATCATCGAGGAACTTCAAAACCCATGCAACGAAGAGAAGCAAAGGTTGACAGTCGTTCATGACTTTGATAGTCCAACCAGAAATCAATCCATGACACCGTCAGGTGGCATAATCTATCATAATCGTGGATATAAAAAGCTATTTCAACTCATTACAGGTTTGAAACCGAATTTTTACGAGATAAACCCAATAATGGCTTGCACTGTTCGTTACAAGAGAAAAAATGATGCTGATCAAACTCACCTTCTTCTTGATTTGGACTGTGGTCAATCAGCAAAGATGGATGAAATGGATTTGGATCCTGGTGCAATGGAAGATATTGTACAAGGTGAGGTATTTTATGCATTGTGTCATAAGGTTGATCATATGAGAATGATCATTCGTATGACTGGAAAGAAGGCTGCTCTTGATGCTTGGAACACTAAGATTAAGGTGCCTAAGCCATCGGATGAATTCTGGCGACCACTTCCTTCCAAAACCACTGGTACAGGATCTAGTGCTGCATCAATATCTTCTTCCGGTGTGACAACTGCCTCAAGAGGCCCTAGACCTGTCAATAAACGTACGATCTACGAGGAGTGCTTTCACAATGTGTCGAGGGAAGATGCAATTCAATTGTTGAAGCAGGAGGATGTTGGTGGTGTGGTGTTTCGTCCCTCTTCCAAAGGAAATGACCGTGTAAATGCTACGTTGAAATTTTACGAAAACATTTATTCAGATTATGTTATAGTAGAGGAAGACAAAGATGAAACGAGTGAAGATACAAAAAAGAATTTAGGTAGCAAGTTATATGTTGGTGAAAGATTAAGTGCAAGCATGGCAAAGGGCACGGAATTCACTTCTTTAGAAGAGATTCAATTTAGGCACTTTAATGTAATGATGGAAAATGCAGAAAGCATTTTCAACCACCGAAAATTTTTAAAGGGTGGTAGAAGTGTCTGTGAATCAAAATGTCACGATGAGATTGCATCTAATCCACAAAGGTGCGCTTACCATTTTTGCGTTTCACATGCACATCCTGGATTTTTTGAACTTGGTTACATCACCACCAAGACGTTCAGGTACATTTATGTTCAACCGGACGTTGATGGTATTCGTTGTGCTGGTAAATTGTACAGTGGTGATCATTGTCTGACTAGTTTTATGACTGAATTTAAAAAGTCACCACACACTATATATAAAAAGGCACAAATTGCAAAGCAACAGTACCAGCAACGTGTGGCAGAGGAGAAGCGTCGTGTAGATGCTGTTGCTCATCAAAAGGCCGAGTTGGCTCGCCAACAAGACAATATGCGCTGGCAGCAACATCAGCAGCACATTGGTGGTTACCAAGGTGGTTACTACCAACAGCAACAATACGATGGGTACAGCAATTTGCCACAACCACGGTACAACTATAACGGTCAAGCAGCACCAACAGGTGGATATTACGCAGGTAATAACGTACCACAGGGACCACCACCACCAGCAACAGCGTATTCCTACGGAGGTGGTGGACCACCTCCCCAAGAGCAGTATTTTCAACCACCACCTGGACAAGGAGGTTATTAATTTTGTGCCTATTTAGTGGTCTGAACACTGGAGCAAGAAAAGAAATCAAAGAGACATTATTATTATTTTATATATTTTATAGGTACAGCTGTAAGATCTTAAAGAATAATGAACCAATCATCAATAAATTTTATAAAGCATCAACAGACAAAATACAAGAGAAAGAAAATCAAAGAACAAAAACAAAAATAAAATAACACACATAATAAAACAAATAATCCAGGGTCAATATATTGTAAAATAAACAAATTAATATATATATATTTGTTATATGTTTTATGTTATATAACCTTTCACATATACCTTCCAAGGAGGGATATTACAAACGACAAGCAGTCAAATGTAGTAGCGGAAATAACTTTGTTACCGAAAAAAATTAAGTGTGAAAGTAATTCACTTTTCTGCAAGTTAAATGATTTCAACTTATTTGCTTTCTAGTTATTTATGTGAATTCATTTCTTAACTATACCCACCAACAGTTTTTTTGTTTATATTTATGTATTGTACAACATTTCTTTTAAACAAACTCAATTAGTTTTCAGTTTTAATTACATAAAAAAAGAAACGAATATTTTTATTGATCATCCATGTCTTGAACTGGAAAGATTGCAAGTGCGTAAACACAGCACACGCAGTGAATTGTTTGGTTTTGCCATGATATTTGCACTGTGCCATCAATGGTTCGATCCCAATGTTTAGATGCTGTTGCAAACATACCTGCACCATTTTTTTGTACAAGCGTCACAGTAACAATATATTTAAATGGTTTCTTTACATCATTCACCAATGTTTTGAGAATATGATCGTGAACTTTGTCCGATAGCTGCTCAAGTTGTTGTTTTCCGTGATACTCAATCTTGCCCAAATTTGCTTCAATTGCTTTCTTTACGATTGGTTCCACCTGAATGTCATTTGATAATAAACAATTACATGATTGTTTTATGATCAATTTTCGCCGATTGAGAAAAATAAAGAGGGAGGGAGAAAAAAGAATTTGGAGAAGAAAGAGAAAACAAATTAGAAAAAATGGAATGAAATTGCCTGTTGAAAGAAAATACCTACCTCGTCTACCATATCTAACTCCATATCTGCGGGATCAAATATCCCTTCGTCACCCATTTTTAAATGATCTGTTTAAATTTGATAGCCAAAATTGGTTCACTTTTGGTTCAACAGCTTTTCAAAATAAATAAATTTATTACAGCAGTACGAACACTAGATACGAAGAGACGAAGAGATATAAATATGATAAATATGCCTATATATAGATTGATAAATAGCTGTAGTGATCAGTGTAACTAAAGGCCTATTGACTCTAAGTTCTAAATAGATTTATATTCATTATAACTTTAGATAATAAGAATATCAGAAGATTTAGATTAGTAATTCGTAATAAGAGCAAAATTGACCATCCTGGGATTTGTGGGTGTAATCAAGTTCGAGTGAATCCAGATAGTAGGAATTTCTAAACTTTTAGGCGGCTATAGATCATACATCAGTGTAATATGTTTGTTATTTATTTATTTATTTATTTACATGGTGGTAACAGTAGTACCGTTGTACCGTACCGCTACCGCCGTAGTCGTCTACGAAGTACGACTCGTATTAATACAGCAGTAATGCTATATATATATATATACCAAGTTTACGAGTTTAACGAGTATATCGAATATTAATATTGATAAATATGTTTCAAATAGAGTCAGCAGTCTAATAAATCATCTAAGTATACGTAGTCTATATATACCTGGTAGAGAGAGAAAGAAGTTCTGAAAAATATAAAATATCGATAGCAAAATAATAGGGCGCCAAAAAACCAATTTTTAATTTATTCTAAAATTCAAGTGACATTTAAATGGAAGCAAATTGTGATTCTTTGTTAGCCCTTTACATAAAGGGCAAGGAATCTTTTACACTCTCTCAGCAAGTCGATTCCGATGATGATGAAAACAGTAGTAGTAATGGCAGCAGAAGCAGCCAAGAGTGTTCTTCAAACATTGAAAACTTCTTATCCAAATTAGACAATGATGGCATTCAAACTTTACTGACAGATGCAGTCAACACAGGACGTTTGCCAGATATATTGGCTGCTATTTTTTCAGGTTCACCGATTGAAAAAAAGGATGGGTCATATCGAAGACAGGTGGTCTATTTGAGTACTGTGAATCTCTTGGATCGTGGGGTAGTTGCTGGTAAGGTTGCAGAAAATTGTTTAATTGCCCTTCTTTCAAACTTGGATCGTCTAAAACTGAATACATATGAAAAATTGATAAATGCCGCATTAGATGGTATTTCTAGTGAATTTGATGGTACTGGTGTAAGTTTTGAGCTTGTTTCTGAGATTTTAACTCGTGTCATTGCTATTAAAAGTGGGAATGGGGGTGGAACGTCAAGGCAGTCGTTTTCCAACAGTGAAAACAGTGCACAAAATGATGGTAGTGGTAGCAGTAGTGGAAGTGGAAGTAGTGGTCTCCAATCGTATGATTCATCATTCAAAGCAGACGAGTACCAAGAAACCGTTATTCGTCGTATTTGTCGAACCAGATGGAACGTCCTTGCTGTTACAAATGTTGTAAAGGGATTACGTGGTTTTAATCTTGCACCAAATCAAATTGTACGTGTTGTAAGAAAAATATTAAATCAATTTAATTCAATACCATTAAATGATTTGCCACCATTAGTTAATCAACTATTACTGCTTGCATCAAAAGGAGAACAGGCAATGATAATTTCTGGTCTTGCTGATCATTTTGATATGCTAGACAGCACTATTACTTCTTCAGAAATTCATACACTGCGTGCAGTTGAAGGTACAGTATTATTACATTTTAATTTTGCTATCAAACAAGATCAAAGATTGGCAAAGACATTATTATCAGAATTTGGTAGTGGAACAAAAAAATTATCACCATTTCGCATTGGTATGATGTTGTCAATGCACCAAATTCAAAGGTTTAGTGCACAAGCGATTCAAGCTGTTGTTCGTACCACCAAACGTGAATTTGAAATGAAACAACGTGAAAATCGTAGTGAGTGGATTGGTGTTATGGGTGAACAATCAAGAAGAAGAATGAAATCAACACCAAAGAAAAAGGGAAAGAAACCAAGCGAAGCAAAGGTAGTGGAAGACGAATATGATGATAATGATGAAGGGGGTGTAACAGCAATGGAAATTGATGAAGAAGAAGAGAATGAGCCGGAAGAAGAGGGAAATGAACATATCCTTAGCAACACTACCAGTAGTGCACGTGCACTTCATTCTGTCATTAACAATACTTCCATTGGATGGGAAAACATCATTCCATCTGCACTTCATGTTTGCATTACATTAATTGAAACCAGTTCATCCACTTTTGGTCGACCTGCTTCGAGTGTCGTTGCGTGTAGCATTGATGGAGCCAAAACAAGAAATAACAGTAGCCATGACAATTTAATGTTGGAAGACCCAATGACTCATAAGAATTCATTACCAGAAGCACAATGCAACCGTTTGGGTATATCACTTCTTTCTGAAGCATTTTTGAGACAAAGCGCCGTACGTCCACAAGTATTGGATACTATATCAATGGCACTTGCAATTAAGAGCCCTTCAACCAATAATTTTATTCAATTATTACATTCCATATGTCGTCGTGCACCACAATTAGTATTGGAATATACACGTGTATTAAAAGATACACTTGAATGCATGTCTCATTTAGAACCACATCAAGCTGCCTCTCTTATGCGAGCTGTTCAACCATTGTTAGTAGCCCGTCGAAGTCTATTGGATGCTGCTGTTGTTGTGTTTCGTAAATCAACTTTTAGTCGAGATGCATCATGTCGTAAAGTTGCTGTTAGTGGTTTTCTTCAATTATTAGGAATAAAACAAAATGGTGAAAGTGGAAGCCGTCAACTGTATTTTGATGCTCTTGGCTCACTTCGTCGATGCCTTTCCCAAGATGAAACAGTAAGAAAAAATGTATATGAGGGTGCTGTTACAATATGTTATCAATGCTCTTCCAGTAGACCATATGTTATTGAACTGCTTTCCAGGCAATTACAAAGAGTAGTACAAATAAACGAAACACCACCTATTGAAATCAATCAATGTGTTAAACGTCATGAACCAGTTGGTCATTTAATTATGAGTCTTCATCGTTGTGTATGGTCACATATGTGCCGTAGTGAGAAGGTGACTTCTGCTGATAGTAGTATTAGTAGCAGCAGCAGTTCCACCACCTCCTCTTCTTCCTCCGCTTCCGAAATAGATGGATATGTTCAAAAAGTAACTTTCTTATTTTCTAAATTGGTCAAAAAAATTGGGGCTACACATCCAGAAGATTATGATTTAGAAAGCACAACCGATTATTCTGGAAATAATCAAGCATCCATGCATTTGAGACAATGTGCTGTGAGTTTGTTAAGATCGATCGATGCTTTGCTTGATTGGTCGTTTCAAATAATGGATTTGAAGATTCGTGATCAAGGAAACGTTGAGGAGGAGGAATTAGTTAGCGTTGACAGTATACGAAAATTATTATTGTTTCGACGTACATTGTTAGCAGATGCAGGAGCTGCATTTATACCAATTAAAAAGAATGAATTTCCAGCAGAAAAAGGCGGTAAAAAAAATCCTGTTGGTGGTAAAAAATCATCTTCCTCCACCTCTTCCTCCTCTTCCTCAAAAGTAGGTAAAAAACGTAAAGCAAATGTTTCTAAAAAAAGTAGCCCAGGTAAAAAAAAATCGTCGTTTCAACAAAAAATGATATTACCAAGTCATACATTTAGTCCGAAAGGTTGCTTAAGTGCATTAAAATTATTATCGTCATCAGGTAATGATATTGCAACATTATATGATAGAGATGGAGAAGAACAAATATTTGACAAATTACGTTTATTAATTATTAATTCATTGGTACTACATTTATCTTACGCAAAAAGATCAATATCAAAAAATATATCACATTATGGTATCAATATAGTATCGAAAGCATGGAAAGGACCAGGTGGTACAACATTTAATGAAATGTTATCAATTAGTCAATCGTCTGGATGTTCATTGATATCTGAAATGGATACATTAATGACATTAAAGGGTAATATACAAGATAAAAGAGATGAATATACAAATGAAGATAAGCATACTGAAAAATCACAAAAAAATATATATACTAATATGATATATGAATGTGAAAAATGCATATCACAATGTTTATTAGGTTATAGCGAATGTATTATGTTAACACATTATGATGCGACGAAGAAATCAATTATACCATTACTATTAGGATCTTTTCCAAATTCACAAAGATCAATTCAACAATCATTAAAAGTTGGTACCAAAAAACTACAAACATTTTTATTTAACACTTTAAAAAGACAAGATTTGAGTAAGAATTATTTGTATATGTAATAATGTTTGGAATTTATTTTTTATCTTCTTCTTTCTTGAAAATTTAAAAATTTATTTACAACATTTTTTTATTCATTTTACCATTAAAGAATCTACTTCTCTATTAAGAAGTATATTACGTGCATTAAATACATTAAATTATTGTGTTGATAAAAATGAAAAGAAAACAATGGAAAAAAATGTTATTTTTTATAAAAGAATATGTTCATTCAAATTTAATTTGAATGAGAATGATCAAACAAGATATGAGAGAAAAATATTATCTGATCGATCGTTATTAACATCATTTATCAGAAGTTTTATATGTTTTAGCGTTAGATATCGTCAAATGGAAGCACTAAATGAAAGGAATGATAAACAATATGAAGAATATGAAGATGATAGTGGTGATGTTATTATTAATCGTGTGCATGCTACCTCATCAATAGCAAAACCGTTACCTGATATATTGACACCTATAAGAGAAATTGCATTAGCTATTAAATTATTTAAAAAAGCAATATCTAAGTATTCACAAACACAATCAAGTCAACAACAAATAATATCAAGTAGCTTTACTGCTATAACAAGATTAAATTGTGATACAATTGCAAAAGATATTATTCTACACATGAATAAATCATTAAATGATTGTGTGTATATTATGGATAATTTAAGAAATGATATGATACGTTTAACTACAATAATTTGTCAACAAGAAGAAAAAGATAAGGATGATGATGATGATGATGATGAACATTTTGTAGCAATTCAAAACGATGATATTACTAGCAAATCATCTCAGCAACAACCACCATATTGGGGTAAAATATCATCTGAATTAAAACGTTTACATTTGGAAAGAAATGAATACGAAGAAACTACAGCTGATTTGTATGATCATTTAACAGCATGTGTAAAAATAGGTAAAGAAATGGCACATTTAATTGGTGGTGATTCAGCAACACTATCTGATTTAGTAATGAAATGGATGATTAAATTTTATCGTGCATTATGTACATTTACAAAAGCACAAAATAAATTTTTAACAAAATGTCGTGTTAAAGTATCACCAAGAACAATAGCATCAATGGTACGTTTTGTACAAATTATAACATCATCAAAAGATTCAATGACACAAGATATATACGATAAAATGCCACAATTAGATTTAGGTGAAAGTGACGACGATGATGAAATGAATAATGAATGGGATGATGAAAAGAAAGAAAGAAAGAAAAAACAAAAAGATACATCGAGAGTCAGAGTAGCAACAAGAAGATCGAAAACAGTACCTGAATTGATTTTTCAAATTGAACAATGGGAAACGGAATTATTAAAATTAACATCTTTAAAATCTTCAAATAAATTAAAGGTTGTTGATTTAGGTAGTGCAGCAAAATTTAATCGAATTAGTAGAAATCGTGATTTTCGTATTGAAGCAAAAGATTTGAAGGAACTGTCTTCTGCGGAAGAAGAAGAGATATCGGATTCAGATGACAGGGAAGAAGCAGATATTGGTGTTGGTACTTTTGAGGATGGTCCAAGTGATGAGGAGGAGGAAAGTGATGAAGAAGAGGAAAGTGATGATGATGAGGAGGAGGAGGAAACTCAAGCATTTCAACATGATCCAAAAAGACAAAAGATACATGGTCGTGAAGATCTGTAAACATGTTTTTGATGTTTCAGCACATGTACCAGCGCTGATAGTAAATGCACAATAAATAGTAGAAATGTATTTTTTTAACGGTATGCATTGAAAAGTGATCTTATCGGGTATCATTTATTATGCTGCTAGTTTCATTTTTCAACATATTAAGACTTGCATCCGTAATCTTCCAGCAGCGGCTGATGTTAATTGTAGTTAGTTGTGAACATCCTTTTGCTATTGCAATGACACTTGCATCCGTAATGTTACGGCAATTATGGAGGTTAATTGAAGTTAGTTGTGAACATCCTTTTGCTATTTCAACAACACTTGCATCCGTAATCTTATCGCAATAAGAGAGGTCGATTGTTTTTATTTGTGAACATCCTTTTGCAATATAATAACATAATATCGTTTCTCAAAAGTACTCAGTTCCAAAAATTGATTTGTCATGTGCTCTCTTAACAGGATCACGTGGAACATGTTCCTCTCCTGGTATTTTACGATCCATCCTTGGTGCAAATGGTGCACATAAAACAGCAGCTTCATCCTCTGTACATCGTTCAATTAAATGTTCATCTCCCCAATTCTCCAAGTAAGCCCTACCATAACTCATGTTTGCTGGACCAAATCTATATAATGCCAACCTTCGCTGTTTTTTGCCATCGTGTGGTATCCACGGAAGTGCACCATGTACTGTAGCTTCACTGAACAATATAACATCACCCTTTTTAGTTACTGGCTTATGTATGTATTCTTTAAATGAATCTGAATTGCCGTGCCTAAAATCATGTGATAAAGGAAAATTTCCTTTATGTGAACCAGGTAGCGCACAGAAACCACCCTCTTCTGGTTCTGAATCCATTAATGCTATGGATACACCAAGAAGAGATGTCCAAATTGAACCACCAAGATCACTACGGTACTGAAGTTCGGGATTAAAACCACCCAATTCATTAATTGGACCACCATGTAAATGGAATCCTTCGCTATTTGGTCTGTTGATTAATACAAGAGGCGCATGATCTAATCTGTAACCTTTACCAAGAAAGGTATTCATGTATGGTTTAAGGTTTTTATGACAAAGAACTGATCGAAATATGCTGCCATCTTTTCCATCCCAAGACATCATTCCTCCCATATCAATTCTAGATCCTTTCTCAGACATACCAGAATCTTTCTGTGAATTTTTTAACTTTGGATCGTCTCTCACAACAGATGTATTCAAGTTATTATCAATTGCTTTATTCATTGCATCGACTTCTGTTGATGAGAGAGCAGACTTCAGGTGGATAAAACCATTTAAGTCGAAAAGAAAACGTTCTTCTTTTGTTGGAAATTTTGCTAAACGTGAGATTGTCCTATACATTTTGGAGATAATAAATGGTTATCGCTTGTTAGAACGTTAGAATGATTAAGGCAACACGCGTTATTGAAATCTAGAAAGATACTGTGTTGGTGTCAGTGTTATAGATAATAGGTTTACTAGTAGATGATTACAAGATACTGTAGTTCCTACCAGACGACTAATAATAGCAGGTTAAATACAATTTAACAATTTTTCGAAAATTTTAGACGTTTTGATGTTATAAAATGTTAATGTTTGCCACAGGTTCACAGGTTGGACACACACACAAAACCCCTGTGTGAATTCGAAATTCAGAAAATGGGGTGGGTATATATATATTGAGTATATATAGATAGGGGGGGAGGTAGAATTATCCTCGCCTCTCTCTTGAACTCGTTCTCTCTCCTCGTGGTAAATATTAATAACAATTATATATAGACTTAGTCTAATAAAATTTAAAAATTAAAAAAATTCGATATCTTTAATATGATCTAATATTGCTAATCTTGAATATTTCTCAATGTCATGAAAATATGCCAAAATATTTTAATTTGAATATATTGAATCTTACTAATTTTAAAATTGATATATCTTTATAATAAAATATTGATATTTTAATGTTGATGTTATGAAAATAAATTAAAATGCAATTAAATTAAAACATTTTTAACTAAAATTCAATAATTGATCTATCGCTGTCAGAATCTATTGCTTGTGCCATTTTCGGTTCTTAGGACATTGCTTAGGACGACTTGCTCTTGAGTAGTAAACTAAAACGTCGCTGATTGTGAAAGTGTGATCATGTTGCAATCCTCTAAAGGAAATGAAGATATCAGTAAACAACCTAAACCAAGAATTCTTCTCTGTGCTACTGGTTCTGTAGCTTCTGTTAAAATTCCACAACTTGCAATTGCACTTTCTGAGCGTTATCAAGTAAAAATATTGTTAACAAAAACTGCCCAACATTTTGTTTTTAAGGTCTCTAAAACATATGACCCAACATCAAAAAATTGGATAAACGTTGTAGAAACCAACAATGGTCCGCACGACAATGATGGTGACAGTAGTAGTTGTTGTAGCAGCAGTACTACTAGCAGCAGCGCTGATAATGAAGGTAATGGTAAGCATTCAGTCATATATGTCGATGATGACGAGTGGAAATATCAAAAAATTGGTGATCCTGTGTTACATATTGAATTGAGAAAATGGGCCGACTTACTAGTTGTTGCACCAGCATCAGCAAATACAATTGCAAAATTAGCAAGTGGTCTAAGCAATAACTTAATCACTTGCGTCGCGCGAGCATGGAATTTTTCAGATCCTATAATAGTTTGTCCTGCTATGAACACGCTTATGTGGGAACATCCATTTACTAAACAACATCTTGATGTCTTGCTTGGAGTAGGATATCAAATTGTTCAACCAGTAACAAAAACTTTAGCATGTGGTGATACTGGAAAGGGTGCAATGGCATCAATAGATACTATTATCGCTACTGTTGATGCTGCTTTGGGTGCTGTAATAACTCGTGATTCTGAAAAATAGAATGTTATATAAAATAATAAAGAGTTTATATTATATATTATGTATGAATATTTATTATAATATAAATATATAAATATAATATATATTTATTAATAAAAGTAGTTTTAATACCTGTCTTAAAAAGAAGAATTTCTGTACAATTTAAAAGATAGTTAAGATAGTCTGCATCAATGATTCTTTTGATGTAAGTATCAGGTAACACCCATACACTACAAGTAGCTAGTATCATCGGTAATTTCATCTCATACTATAATATCACCTTTTTTGCCTTTTGTTATTATTTTCAGACAATCTTTCTAAATTTTTTGATGCCAATCTCTTATTACTTTCATCAACAAATATCAACCATTTTTTTGCTTCATCTTGTGCAACTTCTAGTAATTCCCCGGCCTGTTTATTTTTTTCCTCTGCCTCTTCTATTTCAATTAATAATTGTTGTATAGTTTTATCTGCACCAGGAAGTTCAGAAACCACACGTTCTATTTCTTGAAGTTTATCATTTACATTTTTAGCTAATATATCCGCTCCATCTTTAATGGCTTTATACTCGGCATTGCTGCTGCTAATACCACCACCATTTTGCGTGCTGCTTGCTTCCTGCTCTTTTTTCTTTACAGATATGGCAACTTTTTCAGCAACTTCACGAATGGAAGTAGAAAATAAAGTGGCTAGCTCAGTAAATTTCGTTTGTAGTTCCATTGTTTTCGTTGTATCTTTTTATGTATA
>JACLAC010006124.1_pt1 | contig 23504 bp, 12 predicted proteins | sample 8027881 | NCBI WGS metagenome assembly JACLAC01 (sample SAMN15725517, study PRJNA655200) | protist metagenome | isolation source: fluorescence activated cell sorting (FACS) single amplified genomes of... | place: Spain: Blaines Bay Microbial Observatory, Mediterranean Sea | collected 2016-01-19 | reverse complement strand
GTAATTGTACAGTATAGTTTTTACCATCGTTGGCCTGATGTTTAAGTGGGAAAGGATCACTTGCTGAGCTCTTCGTGTTAAACGCCCTATCCATATCTCACTTGATGGGTGATGTTGAATTAAATGATAGGTTCAAAAATCTTGATGCAACCAGTTTGCTTGTTAGCACTGCTGACTCAGCAGTATCACAATAATGATCCAATGTGATTGCGAAATATATTGGTGACAAGAAATTTACTTTATAATTATCTTAGACTAAGATTATTAGTCACCAACTATCTTAAGTCACTTCGTTTAGTCACCAACAACGAATAAGTTATTTGATTACCGGGACCAAATAAGGGTGAGATGGTAAGAGGCGTCCTGTATGCGTTGATGAAACTTTGACAAAACGTACCTTCGATATAAGGTATCTCCGATTCTGAATCGAATCAGAATAATGAGGTTTTAAATTCTTTTCTAAGCATGTCGTGGTCAAGGCTCGGTTAAGTCCAGTCTGTCCGTGATGAAAATGCATTATTTATTTTCATCTTGGGTCAATTTCTTTCTTTTTTACAGATTTATCTTCGTTTAAGGAGTTTAAGGGTTGAGTTTTGCCGTCTTTAAGCTGATTTGATGTAGACTTTCTGTCTCATCTTTCCGTTCTGGTTATGTATTTGGAAGGCTTAATCCCCTGATTATTGATGTCGTATACTGTATACGGTATACAAAATCAAATTTTGGCAGTCTTATCATTCAGTTATCCGAAAGCTACTGCAAGATAAACATTATTTAAAAAAAATCAATAAATAATTAAATCAATTTTGAAGTATTAATAAAACAGGTCCAAGTTCAATAATTGAAATATCAAGAAGATATTCCAAGAGATCTATATGTAGGGATGTTTGTCAAAAAGGTTTTGGATTAATTAGAGACCAAAAATTAAGAAGGGATAAAAGGTTATTGGAAGGATAGTCACCTGTTTAACTTTTTCCAAACTCAAGATTTTCCTCAACAAACCTTTTTAAATCCTTTTTCGACCCATTTCGGATCATTTTCGGGCCATTTTCGAGTTTTGAGTGATTTATTTCAAAAATTGATAAAAATAAATTACTATATTCTCATCCAGCGATCCTCTTTTTTGCCTCGAGCGAAAAACAGCTTCGTGAGAAAAATAATATTTCAAGATCACAAAAAGAAGTACCCGTTAACAAATCACAGTACCGAGATTTTCAGAGATTTCAAAAATTTTGAACTTCTAGAAACACCAAAGCTCGGAAATTCTTGTTTTTCAATTTAACAGTTACGGTTCCGGAAAGACGGACTCTAGAGATCGGGGAAGAAGGCAGAAAAAAGATGACGGAATTCAAAACAGAATTAACAAGACAGCAACAAGTTGCAATGTCACTCAAAAATTATTTCAACGGTAATTTCAACGATTTTATCAAAGCTTCAAGAGCAATCAGCTGCTTGCTCTATCTCAAACAGCTTTTTTGGTCTGAGTATTCAAGCTTAACAGCTGTACATTTCTTGAATTGCTTTTTGAGCACTTTCGATCGAACAAACTGTTAAAGTTAATTTTTAACAGATGTAGAATATGAGAATTCGAATCCGTTCTAATATATATTCTTGGATTGAGAAAATAAGCTGGATGAAGCTAAGCCAAAGTAGCTCAGACCCGACCACAAAAACGTCAATGTCTCAAAGACAAATGAACAAAAAAGTGTTAAATCGACTTTTCCGACGCTAATATTCTGAATCACGGTTAATCGAGGTAAACCAAGCCAAATCGGGGTAAATCAGCCGGCCTGGCCAGACATAAAGAGATCACGGGACAGAGTGTTATAACCTAAAAGAGAATTACATTTATTCGTTATTCGAGTTATATTCGGAACTGATTTTGGGAAGAGTTGAGAAATACTGTACATTTTGGTATGTACACACCCTATCAGAGTCATCAAGAATGATGACGACTGGTCAAAAATGCATCAATTTGATTGGTCTACTAGGCATCTTAGCAAATTCCCCTTGTAGTCAAGAATTCGAGATAAATTGAATTACAAGTACCATAGATACAGTCGATGAGTACAGTTAAAGTACAGCAAGACACAACTGAATTTGTTTGTCAGTCGAAAAATGATAAGGTTGGCATACAAATATCAATAAAACCGGTTTGAAGCTGGATTAATAAAAGTCTAAAGTTTCAAATTCAATTAAAATGTACGTTTGAATTCTGAAGAAATTCTGATCGGAGATTAATTTCAAAATGACAATTTGCAATTATTATTTCGAAATATCTTGATTCGATATGCTTAGGGAGGAACGGGGGAAGCCAGAATTTAAGGTTTGGTATGTGTGTACCAATGAAGTGTTACCACATCCATCGCGGATAGCATAACATTAACGTCTCCTCCTCCAGATTTTTCTTCTCACCTTATCGTCATATCCTCCCCCACCGCGGATCGACGCGCCGAATTCCAAACACTGCCAACTTAACTTTCGTAACGGATACCGGGTCAAATACGGTTCACATAGAATAATTCTACTGAGTGGATACCCTGTATACTATATACAGTACATCTGTTCCCAGCAAAACAGACCATAATTAGGATCCTCAGATTTCGCTATCGAGATGATACGACGTGAAATTATAATTAAGTTTTATCAGATCGTAAAAAAACAATACGCAAGCAATTTTCTCGTCAGTTATCTTACCCGACTGATGGTCAAGTTGTCTCCGTATTGAGGCTTTCATGAAAACTGGCCACAGAATAGCCCTCAGGGCTTTTCAATGTAGTGTAATATTTTATTAAGATATGTTATTCAATAACGAGGTCGTTATTCAAGAGCATCCCCAGACATGTCTAGTCAGTGTCTTTAGCCCTTACTCGTTCATGTCCTAAGCTCATGGCGAGCTATTTCGTCGGTATTTCAAAATTGCAGCCCTGAAATCTTGCTCAATTTTAACTTTGTGGCTACTAAATTCCATGTGCTCGGCCGGAGACAAGCTGTGGCCTACAGGTGGATAGCCACCTCAATCTTCAACATACACTTGTACTTGTAGACTACAAGTTGTAGCCACAGTTGTTTTCGTCTAGGCAGGGATTTCGAGTTCAGATTTTTGATTTCATTGATTTTAAGATCAGAGTATGTCATCGATTTTAGTGAGGTATCAATGTTAATGAATCAATTTAAGCTAGATTATATAAGCTAGATATTAAGCTAGATGTTAATATTACGTTGAAAACTATATTCCCCTATATTCCCCTATATTCCCTTATATATAGGGAAAACTCTGAAATTTTGGTCCGATTTCTCGCTTTTGTAATCGAAAAACACTTTGAACATGGATTGGGTTAGTGTTGATATGGAACTTGTAATCGTGAGTGATTACGAGTGATCACGAAACCACTCCAATCACCTCCTAGGTTCAATTAAGGACATCGATTTGTAATCTAGATCTTCCCTTTTTTACAATATCGAACGGCGATTATCACTGATGGAAAATGACGCTACTGAGTAGTCAAAACCCTTTGGGATTAGTATTAATGTGAACTTTGGCATTTAATAACCAAGATTATAAGGGATGATCTCATTTCTCGTCATTTCTAGTCATTTCTCTCGACGTTTAATAATGCCAAAATTGGTCATACCTATTCAGATCGCATCTTTTAGTTTTTCATAAAGTAGCCGGAACGAAAAAGCGAGAATAACTAAAGCGTTATTAACAGTATTGTAATGAAGTTCCGATAGCTGTGTTTAGGGTCTATATGAAGTCCAAATGTGAAGAGTTAAGTCTGAGTGCAATTTTCGTATTTAGTGACATAAGAGGGATAAAGAGTGCAATCAGTTAAGGCGTAAAATCTTCGATAATTGCAAAGATGTTGATCTATATGATATAGACTATATAGACTATATCTGCGTGCACTTTGATTGGGTACTCTTGATTCGCTCTCCAACATCTTTTCAAATATTTTCCTCCTCATGAAATTTTTAACCACAACAAACATTCTCCCGGGGTAAATTCTCATCACGTTGAGGACCGTCCAAAGGAGGAAGAAAGGCCGTCAGATGTCTTCATCATTCTAGAACTGACAAAATTGACAGTCAAACTATCCGACTGTTAATTAGAGAATAAAAATTTAGGTATAGAGGCCGAATATCAAATCGAAACTTATTCAAACACCGAATTTCAAGCGAATTCTTACAGAAAATGTCCGAATTCAGCGGAAATTCGGGCACAATTGATTTAAATTTTTATGAAATTGCAGAACATCTTGATGGTAAGTGGAAATTAATGAATCTGAGTCATAAATAATTACCCATTTTGTCATTTTTCATCAGCTGCTTGAAAATTGAAGCTTCTTGTTTTCAACCATAATGGCAATTTTGGTTGGAATATGACGATTTTTGATAATAAGGATCAATTTTGGCCAAAATATTCAAAATTGAGCTTTTTCCCGAATTAAGATAAGGTATTTGGCAGAATTTCTGCATATCAAATACACTTGCAGTCGATTTCCTTCAATTTTGCGGCCGTTCAAACACAAATAAACCACATTCAATCCGTTATTACACGATGTCAAAGTGGCAACCCTTCGCGTTGTTATAGCGTAAAAATACTGCGGTCGGATTTATATAAATTTTCTTGAGAAGCCTATAATAGTCTCAAATTTTGAATATAGGTCGGAGTATATATATCATGTTTTTTCACCGGTCGACCCATCATTCTAGTGGTGATTTAAACTACACAGTTTTATTGATAAGCTGAAAAAATATTTTTAGAGGGATATTTTTCGGATCCAACAGCACAAACAGCCGGTGAAGACGAATCAGAATCATTTTATTTTGCAATTTTGGCGGCGGTTGGACTTATAGGAAGCGTTACTTTTTCTCTTGAACACGTCTAATGACAGTTACAAAGTCACGTGGTGAATAAGCGGATTGAATAGGCGAATCTCACTTTCACGTATACGGTATACGGTATACCTAGAGTGGATTCCCAGAAAAATGTTTAAACTCGTTCGCCCGAACTCTGAAAATGTTCTGTTTAAAAATTCAGATTTCAGACCGAAACGGCATTATGTAAGCTCAGAAAATTCCATTTTTTCAACAAGAACCTTCTTGTTCTAGGATTGAGCACGACTTTCACAAGAGTTCGCACTTTTTTTATTCGACATTTTCAGTCGGCATAAGATACACCGGTGTATTCATACTTTGAATTTCAAAATCATAGTCAAGTGCTTTACCGATTTATGCATTATTTGCATATTCACAGAATAAACTTGAATAAAGTCCCTTAGTTTACAGTATAACTGCACTTTTAAATTTAGAGAGAAAACTGCTCACGCGTGCGCGACTTTAAACCCTCGCGAATCTGACTACGACCCGCGCGAACATTGGAGATTAGTTGTTTTTGAAAGATGCCCAAGAATCCAGGTCATTTCAGAATTCAGACGCGGACTTGAACGTGAAATCATTAACTTACCCCCGAATAGCAAGCGAGATCAGCCTCGAGATTAGAGAATTGCGCGGTACGAGTATAATTGAGGTTTTTACGTGAAAATAGAAATGAAAAATCTCATTACTCATCATTATGAATCACACAGTACATCCTGCAGTAAGTATAGGGGGTCAAACATTAGACTGCAACACTTGGCTACAAACTTGCACACCTTAGAGTGAAACACTTTACATAGTGTTTCAGTCTTATGTCTGTCAACTTGAGACCAATCGTTTCACTTTAATGTGTGGCAACTAGAAACCGAATGCATCACTCTTACGTGAGTCCCCCTATACGACCCCCTATATGAGTCATGCTGTATGACTAATACCACTCAGTAACGTTACAAGTGAACATTTATGTCTTGCATTTGTTATTCACGCAAAAGCAAGAAAATCGAGAATTTATCAATGATGTTACACGTGTTCTGACTGGTTTAAATCTTATCCAATCAACAATAGTCCTGACGATGCTTTCTTATTGGTTCTCCAAGCGTGAATGGACAATGGGTTCAACAGCTTGCAAGCTCCACCAGTTTTCAAAATCATTTGTTTCAATATCAACTGGATTGCTTATCAGTCTTGCTTGCCTTACCAAGTATATGACTTTTATCAACCAGCTCAGGTTTGTTTTTTTAATTTTAAACATTCCCAAAATCCAGTCTCCAACATAACATTGTCACCAACATCTCTGTCACCTGGAAAGGTCCGTACCCTATTCTTCACCCAAGATAAGTGAACTTGTCCTTACGTTGGTACTCTATGATCATAGACTATGACACGGTTTCGGTTCAAACTCGAAAGTTAACTTTCGATCCCTCGCACCTATCGAAGGTATTTTTTCTAAATACGCATAAAAATGAATAATCACGTGAATTGCATATGTTAAACCAGTGATTAAATTCAGTACCTAACTCAGGATTTAGAAATTAATACAAATTGGCTTAGTTCGAAGGATACGCTTTCGACTCATCACTTTTGACATTTCAGCTCCATCATATAATACCTCACCGATAATTTAAGCAATTTATCGAAGTGCAATATTTCAAAGTGGAAGATTATAGACTTATAGGTATATAAAATCTCACACCAAATCACGTGTGATATACTAAATATCCTTAAATTTCATAAATTCCACACTTAAAGTAGCTTTCCTGAGGCTTCAATCTGAGGGTCATGTTCACCGAAACTAGAACCGTTTCTTCAATTTAAATGAGTCGGTAGCTTCTTTCAGGAGAAACCTTTCTTTGTTTTTGAGGTAAAGGGATACGCGTCTAAAAAGTTATAAAATTGCCAACTTCGCCTACGTGATTGGCCGACAAGTCTCCCTCTTTGGCGAATTGCTCCTGATTTGATTTCCAAAGTGGCTTTTTAAATCTCCTTAAGACGCATATGACGTTATTATATAGACTATATAGTCTCTATATTTTGAGATGTTCTAATTTATTCGTAGGATGAAAGTTATATAGCTTTAATTATGAGGTTTAATAATGAAAAGCTTTTTTAAAATTTTTAATGTGGACAACAGAATCTAGGGATTATAAAGTCAAACTCTCCACCCTTATTAGATCCTTTATACCGTCATCTTAGACCACACCCTAAGATATGAGATAACTTTGGGAATATTTTTTGAATTTCTAAAAATTTACGAAAATTTCAGGTTCCAGGGTCACATGGACAGTAGCCCATCGAATCAGTGTCGAAGCGAACGAATTAAAATTTTTATTTGTCTTTTGATTGGTGGCCTTTGTGCTGCTCCTGATTTATGGGTTTGGCAGGCTACTGAATATTCCGAAAATGAGCTTTTCGAAGAGAAAACAAATATACAATGCTGGGTTAGTCTCGAAAAAGTTCCGGTGGCCGATTTAAACGTTTCGGTATCAGCTAAAGATATGGATGAACCCGGAATGGATTTCGGAACGTTATGGCTGACGGAAGCACTGCCACCAAATGGCGAAAAATCAAATATTGAAAAAATCGACGAAAATGAAGAATCGATCGAAAATGAAAGATTTACTATGAGGGAATATAGACTCTTCACAATTTTTGTTAATTTTTTCCTCCCGGTTACAATCATTATATCATGTTATACTGCAATTACCATCCATCTACTTGATAGGTGAGTGCCATTTTATCTATAGAAAAATATAAACTAGAAGCTTATCTAAAACGTGTCTTTTTGGACCGAAAATAGCCTTATGAATAGTGTAAAACCGTTCAAATCGGAAAAAACGCGATAAAATCGATCTGGACGCTAGAAATCCAAATCTGAAAAAAGGTTCTGATAGAGATTTTCGAGCAACAGCTAACCCATAAACTTTTATGTGGGTTTGTAAGGTGGAAAGTTCTAGAGAGCTCGAATAAAATTTCATCGGCAAAATTTTATTCGGGTTGTATGGGACTTTCCATCCATGAATCATAAGTTATGATAAAAAAATATGCGACAGATGAGATTTTGAGGGTCATGAATTTAAAGTTGAACACAAGTTCTAAAAATGATTTTTCCATTTTCAAAATAGATGAAGCTATAAATTATATGAAAATTGAGCGCAAGTGTTAAAAATATTATTTCAGAACCAAAAATTGCGTGAAAACAAATCAAGCAGCTGTTTATTCAAACCAAAGCGAAGTTCATGTTAGAGTAAAATGCAATCCATTCAGAATAGAAAATTTTTATAAAAATACATTGATCCTGTCCACATCATTTATTGGTCTTTCAGCGCCACTTTATGTCTTCCTGTCAAAGGATTGGAGCGAAAGTACACAAGAACAAAGCTCAAGTAAGTAACAAAGTTCAAAATCTATTCAAATCATCCCTATATTCGGCAATCAGAGAACCATGGACTGTATGGTACAATCTGTAGCTGCTGAAACATGGCAAGCCATAAAAAGCAATATTGGCCGATCAAATTCTAATATGCTCATTCAGGAGCCGAAAGTGGTACAGTACCTTGGCGTCTTTATATTGTTTGCTACCTTCATTATTGCCTTTCGCCAATTCTTTATGGGTTAGTTTCTTGCTTTTTCGTAAAATCGATAAATTTCAATGCTGTTTCATTGAATGAAATTCATTTATTTATTTGACATTTTACTTTTAGTATATGGCCATTATTGAACATGAAAAAGGCATCAAAACAGCAGCAAAGATTAAAAGACGAGCAAGAGAGACTTGTTCGAAATGAGCTTCCATCATCGGGTCATGCCCCACTTCACCATACCATGAAAGCACCATCAGTTATTGCCAATGGGATTCATGGGCACAGAAATGACAGAGGCATTGATGGAAGTGGCACAAGCAAGACGAGTAATTCTACAAGGTTAACTATTCTTAATGATAGTTATTCATGAAACGGAATCAAAATGACTTGCACAATGACCAAACTCCAGACAATGGAAAAACCAGTTCTTCATAATTTACAAACGACCTTCCGAAACAAAAACTTTGTAAAAATCAAAGCTGACAGATACAAATAAACTTCAATCTAGATTTTCCTTCGAATTGTAGAATCATTGAAAAATATATTAATGATTGGTAAATATCGGGTAAAGATGACTACAGTCTTATTTACTGGACATGAGGCCCATTCTCGCTGATTTTTGCCATTTTTCACAACACTAGCATTCAGAAACCGAAGAATTTGAGACTCAAACTTTGAGCAGGTTGCTTATTATGTGAGTGAAATTGTAAAAAAATGCTTAAAATAGGGTAAATCGTATAGAATGATTGTTTATTTATCGAAGTATTTTCGTGGTTGAGAGGATTTCACAGACATTTTTAAATACTATTTTGCAAAGACTGTTGGCGGTGGTAGTAAGGTCTCAAGAAACCTGACAATGGAATCCATCTAAAGTTTTACAGTTGCGCAAAAGAATCAGTGAAGCAAGCATTTTCAGAATAACTCACAAATGATGAGTCATCAAGAAACAGTTTTTGGTAGCGATTGCCTAAATTCAACTGCAGCGCGTTTCATCATCAATCGTGGATCTTCTGTGACCAAATTTCTCGCAACTTTCAGCATCACTGTTGGCTTAATGGAAAATTGAAGGTGTTTTCTAGATCAAATATGTCAATAAAAATTCACCTCGTGACGATTTGTAATCACTTCGATTGCATTTTTGTGTGTTATTCGAGTCATATCTTTACCATTACACTAGAATAATAAAATACAATATTATCATAATACCTTACACTGTAAGGCTTACAGGCTTAACTGAATAGGTATGTCATACTGTATGACTCATACATGTATATGTTCTACTTACTGCAATAATTTTATCGCCAACCTCCAATCCAGCTCGATCAGCAGCAGAATGTTTTTTGATTTTTGATACAAAAATTCCACAATCACCTTAATGATTTTATAAATTACAAAGGCCATTTTTCTTGGTCGAGAGTGACCTTGAAGTTTTATTCAAAAACTTTTAAATAACCTTCGCTGAATGGATTCATCATTTCGTCTTGGTCAATTCCTCCCCCAACAGAACATCCTAGTCGCATAACTCCGTCAACATTTTCTTTCACCACTTCCACAACCTTAACATATTTTTTAATATTTCAGGTTCAATTATGAAATCGGCCTCTTATAAATTCCATATAAAACCAAAGGAATTTTATGTTATAGACTCAAGAAAATTTCAAGAAAAAATTCAATTTTAATCGTTCGCCTTGGACCGTTAGTGAAGTCATCCCTACTAGATTTTTTAAGCCGCATACCATTGTAAAATTCAAATCCCGCATATCATCAAGGGTAAGCATTAATTCCAAAAATAGAATTTTTCTCTGTCTGAGTCACTATGAAACACTGATCCAATTTTAATTTTTTCAGTCCCAAAAAGGTTCTAAAAGTATGTCATCGAATAATTAAATTCTTACAACAGCTGACTTAAGTCTTATTTCGAAATAAATATTTACAACTGACTATCATTAAGGAAATTTTATAGGTCGCAACGGAGATACATTTTGATTTAATTGATGCTGAGTCATGAAATCGCGTCAGACATTTATACTTTTTGTAATAAGGGAGGTCCAATATCGTATTCATCGTAAAAGTAATCAAAAGCTGGGTTGAAATGGGCCATATTTTCCAACGACTGTCGTGCCCAAAACTTTGTCTTTAATTTTTCTCTATAATTCTGTTATTCGTTTTCTGTTTCCTTTTTAGCAGTTTTTGGATCTATTTCCTTTTACCAATCATCTTGGCTCGATCTCATTTCAATTTCATTTCCGCGATGATAAAGTCCCCTTTCGTCCCTATAAAAGTCAAATGTGGACCTATAAGTCCCTATAACGGCAAGTTTATGGGGTATTCGAAGAAGTTTTTTGGGTGATTTGCGTCGAAAAATCGTCTAAAATATCGTTCAGGTGAATATCTTTTTTTGTTACTCGAATGATTTTATGACTAATTTCTGGCCATGTTTCAATGTTTGCATGGATTAATACTATATTTTACTGTTTGAGCCTCATGGGAATAATAACAGTAGATTTGTGTCCTTTACAACTAATGTTTTGTAAGCCTAGTAATTCTTTATTGAGCTTCTTGACGCGAGCAGACTTAAAATGAAGCAATTACGGTAAAGAAATGACTTTTCATCGAATAAATTGTGGCAAGATATGCATTTTGTGGAGAAATGGCTGTCCTCAATGACTTCACCTGTCTCGATTTTGTCATTCACAATACCTTTATTTCAAACGACCAAGGTATCAGTTTAGCTTCATAAATACTGGTAGATAGATTATGGACTATTATTTTTGAACCATGGTTAGGTTGAATTCCGGGAATAGAAATCGAAATAACTTTTTTCTGCGGACGATTTTTTAATTTCAAAAAATTGGAATCGATTCAGTAAATCATGCTGATTTTGAGGATATAAAATTTTTTGTCCATTTTCCTGGGAATTCGATTTTGAAAACCTCGCTCAGATTCTGAAATTGCGTGGGTTGCGGCCATATGCGTGGGTGTTTTATTCTCAAAGTCACCCAATGTGTATATCTTTTTACGCTCGTCATTTTGATATGCGAAATTGGGGGTACTTATTTGATTTCACATCAACCCACGCAATTTTAACCCCCGTAATTTTCAATTTTAGGTCGGTTTTTTATTCAGAACTTTTTTCCGCGTCGAGTCGCGCCCATAAGTTTGGTATCAAAATGTTACAAATTAAAAAACACACCATCGTAAAATAAATTCAAAGATGCCGGACGATGCCCACCTACGGTTTCGCCTATGCGAAAGTTTAAAAGTCGATTTTCGCAATCGAAATTCTAGAGTTCGATCGCATTATTGGTATCATTTTTCATCATTTTGAATTCCACACAATTTCAGTCGGTTATTTTTTCCATACTTAATTTATCTCGATTTTCGAAAAATTCCCGGAATTGAACCTAACCATGGTGTAAGAATCGTACAATATCATAATGCTTTATTCTTTCAGTATGAAATTCATACGGTATAATTCAAACATCATGAGTGGTGAGTTCGACTCATAAACTATGACTAAAAAAGTGTGACTCACAAAAACAGTTTTGCAATTGTTATAGCAGAATTTAACATTCTGAATGTTCGAAAACGAGCGAAATCTTCGAACTAATAGCACGATACAAATGAGATTTTCCGTTCACTTGTTTCAGACGTTTACAGTTATCACAATACGGTCTCGATATTATCGTCACGAAAGCTAAACTGGTGTGTACAGATTTTAGTGCAAACGCACAAATTATATGCCGCCATTTGAGTACATGGACGTGATATGAAAAATGCGTTTGGTTCAACTTGACGGCATATCAGCCAATTCCATTTACGAAATATTTGAAATCGAATTTCAATTTAATTTCGACTGGCTTAAAGTGCTATGAATCAAAGCCTCTGATGAACCTTTTTTCCTCAAATGCAGATGAATTCAGCTTTAATCAGATGCATCAATTATAAAATTCATACATATAAATTAAACGTTGGATTTAACGCTCCAATGATTTAATGTTATTATAAAAAATAATCAGAATTTAATAAACTTATTATGAAAATAACGTTATCCATTTTTTTAACAGTCTGTCAAAAACATTATTCTAGTTCAATTTCAAAGTCCTTAATTAACTTTCATGGAGACTGCATTTTTGAAACCTCTTGATCACAAATCATGTTTCAATAACCACGGTTAACCCAAAAACTCCGAATCTTAACCATCATTGTTTTGCTCACCTGTACGATTTGTTCGTTTTCGCCCATTTTGACTTCTGTTCAAAAACCTTTCAATCAAAAGTATTCAGAAAAACTTTTTTCTTTCGATTCCAAAATGAAAGATTTTGAATTATTCAAGGCCGCTTGATACAACTTCTTCCCAATATTAGTCAATTTTGGTCCAATTTCGGTAGTTCCAATTTAATTTCAAGGCTGGTTCTCTTTTTTCTCTTTTGCGGCTGTTCTGGTTCTCTCTTCTGATTTTTCTCTTCTTTGTGATTCTAAATGTGTATATAGACAAGAATGCTCAAAAATGATCAAAATGAGGTAAAATGAAGCAGAATAAGGTAAAATGAGCAAAAATAAGGGAAGAAAAGCCGTTGTGGATTAACACTTTACCCAAAAATGTAAATCTGCTCCAAGACTACTGGGTCACGGCCAGGACTGAGCTCCTTCTCGTTTCAGATATCAACATGTCAAGCAGATTGGACCGATTTTAATGAGCTGCCATCCATCAATGGTGACATGAATGAGGGGCAATGCTGTACGCAATTGAATGACCTCGTATTCACACATTTAAAAACACTCATCGATCAGATTAAAATGACACTGACACTATTGAACGACGGTCAAGTTTATTCAAAAATTATGTTTCATATAAGACAGATTCATATTATCAGGGCCTTTATGTGGCGACCTATCAAAACTCAGGGTTTGAAGGTATTAAATCTAAAGAGGTCGATGCAAATTTTGCTGTCACATTGATGTTAGCGACGGATGTTTGATACAAGTAGTGTTGGTGACAAGTTTGAGATCTTGACGACCGATTTGAGATATTAGCGACTGATTTTTACATGAAAATAGTCACTAACATTATGATATGGTCACAAATATCTTAAAACCATCATCATCACTAAGTCACCAACATCATCATCATTGAGTCACCAACATAAAGTTGTCACCAATGTTGTCTTTGTTAAGTCAAGGCACCAATAAATGAACTTAGAACTTAGGAGACTGACATTTGTCCAAATAAATCCGAAATGGAACGAAGTTCTCCCTGATTCACTAATATCAAGGATTATATCACTATACTTGTGAATCCCGTTGTAACGAAACATAGCGGTTTACCGATTTTACTTTCTTAAATTCTCTCAATTCTCTAATTTTGATCTTCTAACTTCCAATTTCAATTTCGATTTCAAATGACCAATTTCCGATTTCTCTTGAAATATTTCGCCGATTTTTAAAGCCGATTTACGTCTCCCTTTGGCATTTTAAAACTGATATTTTGTTTGGAGGTTGGTTGCTTGAAGATGCTCAAGTAATTATTAACCGCCTACAATTAGAATTTAATCAATGAAACAATCAAAAGTTCCTTTCAAGAGAAAAATGACACAATTTTCTCTCTTGTTTGACCTTGAATTTGATCATGAGTCGTCATCAAAACGTTATTTTGACGAACGAACATAATGTGGATCGATATAACAGAATAATAAATTGAGATAATAAGTCTGTTCAATTAGATTTCTGAACTTGACATTCAACCCTCGGGCTATTTTTGTTATATTTCGTAAGTTATGATATCTTTCATCCAGGGATGGGGGAAATTCTTCACGGGGTGTTTTTGAATAAAATATAATTTTATTTTGTCTTTACTCTTTACAAAACCAGTCCCTAAAGACTTGTCAAGATTTCTTTATGAAGAAAAATTAATCCGTAAAGAATTTGAGAATATTTCTTTTTGAAGAAAATCCTCCTCCAGTAAAGAATTATTTTTCGATCCCCATCCCTGCCCCCCATCCAAGCTTTCATCCTCGTCCAGGCCGCTTGAAATCTTGAAAAATTAATAGATATTCATTATAACTTGACAACTAAATTTAATTTATTGCAAAATAGAATGAAAGCATTCATTTCAGAATAGCAGTATAACGAACGCATTGCCAAGAAATGAACTTATTTTTCTTTTCGTGATCAAGGTATATAGTAGACTAGTCTTGTTTACATCGATGATACTTGCTGCTGGTGTTGAAAAATTTTTTCCAAAACTTTTCATCATCATTTTTAGATTTCTGTAATTCTTTTCTAGTGAGCATTTTGTGAAGAAATAACTCATGTCCTAATGGGACAATCAAATTACCCACTTCAATATGTCGAATAAGTTCTTCCAAATCATCATGAACGGAAGATTGTGGATGAGACCAGTATGAATCGGTAGTTATTTTCGGGTTAAAGCATCTTTCCATATCAATACTCGTTTTGCTCTCATAACAGGCAACAGACATTTCTTTTGTTATCAGACACATGCGTAGTCCATGATATAGTGTGCATTGTATTGGTTGGAGATCATTCTTTTTGATTTCCTGTGAAATCCAGTCAAAGAGGTTAGACCTTGCTGTAAGACGACGGCCCCAATCCATGATTATGGGATGTAAAAAACTCCCAATAATGAAGTGAGCATCAATACGAGGATGTAAAGTTGCTTGATCCATTGCGTCAGATATCAAATCTTTATCAAATGCATCTTTCGCGGTCCTTTCTTTCGCGAAGTATTTGTATGATGGATTATCAAGGTCGGCCATTTCTTCTGTTGCTCTTTTAAGGTTATAAATCCCGATCACTTCTAATAGGGCGGCTTCGTTTACAACGAATCTGTTCATTGATAGCCTGACAAGACTTGAACTGACTTCATACTCAAGCTCATTCTCTTCCAAAAATAAGTATAAATGCTGTTTTGATTTTGACATAATAAAACGTTTGAATATACAAATCATAATAACTTAACATTTGTACGCGAAAAATCATATTCAAGAAGTAAAAAAATTGATGAAGATACAAGTAAATTTTATAACTTCCTTTTATCAAGGCTCATTGGGGTAGAAAAAGCAGTTACAAATTACAACGAGTCAACCTTAAGTCACATAAACTTAGACTCTAAGTCTTAGAGTATATGATCTTGAAATTGCTAAACGATCCTTGTAGCCGGAGAACATTGACCATGACCTTATACAATTTCAACTCTATCATGGCCGTTTTTGAGAACAGTTTGATTAACAAATGCCTGCTTGACTAGCAGCGCTACTAAATAAAGGTAATTCAGTATTGAACTTAAATTGTGTTTCGCGCCTTATAAAGTCCATCCACGAAAATGACTTCAATTTAATACATCTCAAAAACATCCTTGGAATTATTTGTATGGTTATCCAGGGTCATAAATAGACTCACATTTTTAATTTGCGTAAATATGCGGTATTTATGTAAACATGCGGGTACACTTAGGTACTCGAGATGGGTGTGACAAAGTGAAACGTATAAGAAGGCACGTTCGATACTATTTTCAAACAAAATTTATAAACAGAAACTGTAAGTAAAGAAATAAAGCAACAAGTTTAAAAAAGCAACAAGTTAGATCATGATAAATTCTATTATTAAAAAATACAAGCTTTGTTGGCAAAGCAACGTCATTCCCGGAGCTAAAAAGTGTCTCCAAGACTATACATACCACAAGATCGATTCGATAGCCAGTTGACTCTTTAGAATCTAAGAAGTAGATATAGGAAAACGAAATAAAATGTTTGAATGAGTTTCAGCTTGTCAGACTTCAATTCAGAGAAAGATAGAAAAATAAGAATCTATTTCAAGTTATCAAAAATTAAATGACTGAAATCTTAATTTTTGGGGTTTAATTCATTCATCTGGCAATCATGAACAGATTGGCAATAGGGCCTATTGAATAAGCATTTTGTGATCTTTTATAGATATTGCATTATTTCTACATTATATAATTTTAACATGGAGTCCAAACGTGTCACTATGGGAAAAGTACTCAAGTTAACCTAGTAATAATAATTTGAGCCAAAGATTAGATCATTTCGTGGTCATCTGTGGCCAATGCATTACAACAGGGTCACGCCTGGTCATGTACAGTCCAAATGAACAATATCAAAATCACGCGGCCACTTGACAAACTCAATTACTTATAAATAATAGTTCAATAATAGATTCACTCAAATATTAAATATATTTTGAGCATATATTGATAATATTTTTCAGAGAAATAAAACAAAATGGGGATTTCATTACTGCACAGAAAGGTAAGATATCAAAAACCATCGGACCAAGACTCGTTCCTTTCCAGGAACTACATGTCCATGAATGAAAATCTCTGTTTTAATAAGAATATTGGCTTGGTCAAATTCTAATAGGAGTTGGTGACCAACACCTCGTCCTGGTTGATAAGTTGGTAAAAATTACAGCAAAATATCATCTCAACTTGAGATTCTCAAGGCATATGATTCTAGTTTTCCAAAAATCTTATTTTTTTTTCTTTTGAGAATATTTAAAAAATGGGAGAAAAACTAAAAATAATTTCGTACGGGCTATCTTTGGAACTGATATAATTGTCTCTGTATAAAAAAGGTTTTCTTCCAGGGGTACTGACGATGAGTCCGTGCAGCCCTCATTTTATTTTTAGGTCTATCGAGGCTTTCTTGGTCAAGTCCGATTGGCTAGTGAACAAACGAAACTGAGAAAAATTGAAAAGGTTCTGGTCGCTAACAGAGGAGAAATCGCAATCAGAATTTTCCGTGCTTGTACCGAATTAAATATTGATACTGTGGCCATTTATGCTGAACAAGATAGACAATCTGCACATAGGAACGGTTCCAAGTGAATTTCCGGATAGTTCTATACAGTATAGAACTATAGACTATACTCAAATAACTGGGAATATACGTTTTGTAACATTGAAAAGAACAAAAGCCGACACCGCCTTCCAAGTTGGCCAGGGAAAAGCTCCAGTTGCTGCCTATTTAGACATCCCAGATATTATTCGTATTGCTAAACAAGAAAAAGTAGATGCCATTCATCCAGGCTATGGCTTCCTCTCGGAAAGAGCTGATTTTGCTAAAGCTTGTCAAGGTAAATTTACTGTAATTTAGACTGAGTCTGGATTCCAAATGGCCCAAAACGAAATTTACCGCAAATCGTCCACAAACAGGACTATAAAATGACCTCAAATGGTCCAAAATTGAGCATAAATGATTCTCAAATTTATATATTACAATTCAGATGCCGATATCAAATTCATTGGTCCCCCACCAGAAACTGTTCATAAAATGGGTGACAAAGTTGAAGCTCGTCAAATTGCCATTGCTGCTGGTGTACCCGTTGTCCCCGGTACCGATGAACCAATAAGCAACAATTCTGAAATTCGAAAATTCATCGAGGAACATGGTCTACCTGTTATTGTCAAAGCTGCTTATGGTGGTGGCGGTAGAGGGATGAGAATCATCCGTTCTAAAGAAGAAATTGACACTCAGTTTGAGTCAGCTAGATCTGAAGCCGCCGCAGCATTTGGAAATGGAGCATTATTTGTTGAGCGATATCTTGAACGTCCGAGACATATTGAAGTTCAAATTCTTGGTGATGGTAACGGAAATATTGTGCATTTGTATGAAAGAGATTGCTCTATCCAGAGACGTCACCAAAAAGGAATGATCTCAATTTGAGATTCTCAAAATGCTTCTTAGCCCTATTTTACGTGGAAAATACCTTATATCAAAAGGATTATCGCTTTTAGAATAACATATTTCGCAATAAGGGTGACTTTTGGACGAAATTTGGTTCTCACTCGATTATTTTTTATAATTATATCCTTGAAAATGATTTTGAGATATTGCAAGTCGTTGAAATTGCTCCTGCTCATCTCCTTGACCCAACAGTTCGTCAGAAAATGCTCGATGATGCTGTGAAGCTTTGTAAATATGTCGGTTATGAAAATGCAGGAACAGTTGAATTCTTGGTCGATCACAGTGGAAAACATTTCTTTATCGAAGTCAATTCCAGACTTCAAGTTGAACATACCATCACGGAACAGGTCACTGGCGTGGATTTAGTCCAATCACAGATCAAAATCGCTCAAGGTAAGAAAATTTAAAAATCTCTTGGATCATAGACTATGATTCATAGAATAGGAATCATAGTGGGATACGGTCTGGTAAAAATTAATTTCAGGCCACCAACTAGAAGATTTGGGTTTATTGCAGGAGAAAATCAAGACTTCTGGTACAGCGATTCAATGTCGCGTGACCACAGAAGACCCAGAAAAAGACTTTGCCCCTGATACTGGTCGAATTGAAGTCTTTAGAACTGCTGAGGGTATGGGTATTCGTCTCGATTCAGCTTCAGCATTTGCCGGCGCTGTTATATCACCACATTATGATTCGTTATTATGCAAAGTCATCGCTTCCGGTCGAGATATGAGTGATGCCAGTTCAAAAATGAGAAGAACCTTAGAAGAATTCAGAATCCGAGGTGTTAAGACAAATATTCCTTTTTTACAAAACGTTTCTAAAAGTCCTAAATTCATTACCGGTAAGCATACTTCGGTCGATAATTAGACCCAAAGAATCAAACAAAAATTTTGTATCTTTTTTTAAGGCGCCTGTGATACTCAATTCATCGACGAGAATCCCGATTTGTTCAATTTTGCTCGCACACAAGATCGCGGTTCCCGACTACTTCGATATCTTGGTGAAGTGATGGTTAATGGACCAATGACTGATCTACCCGTTGATACACCACCAGCAAATGTATCACCATCGATTTCACCAGTTCAAACTTCAAATCCACCTGGATGGCGTGACGTCCTTCAGTCACGTGGTCCCGAGGCCTACGCAAAGGCAGTTCGACAACACAACGGGTTACTTATTACTGATACTACCATGCGAGATGCTCATCAATCCCTATTGGCTACCAGAGTCAGATCACGTGACTTGGTAAATTGTGCTCCTTTTGTTGCTAATGATTTGGCAAATCTTGGTTCTCTTGAATGTTGGGGCGGCGCCACCTTCGATGTCGCTCTTCGTTTTCTTCATGAATGTCCATGGGAACGTCTCCAACAGCTTCGTAGCGATATTCCAAATATCCCTTTTCAAATGTTACTTCGAGGGGCAAATGCGGTCGGATATACAAATTACCCGGATAATGCCGTCCGAGAATTCTGCCAATTGGCAAAAGATAATGGCATGGACATATTTCGCGTGTTCGATTGTTTGAATTACATGCCTAACTTGCTCTTTGGTATGGACGCCGCCGGACAGTCCGGTGGTGTTGTCGAGGCTGTTATCTCGTATACTGGTGACGTCACTGCTGGCAATGGAAATAAATATAACTTGGATTACTACATGAGAATCGCCTCAGAATTGGTCAAAAATGGTGCCCACATTCTCTGTATAAAAGATATGGCCGGTCTTCTTACCCCAAAGGCCACTAAAATGCTTATTGATGCCATTCGACAACGATATCCTGACATTCCTATTCATGTTCACACCCACGACACTGCTGGCGTAGGTGTCGCTAGTATGCTTGCTGCCTATGAGGCCGGTGCAGATATGGTCGACGCTGCTGTTGACTCAATGTCGGGAATGACGTCACAACCATCATTGGGTGCTTTGGTCGCATGCGCTGGAGAAGATGCAACAAATATCAAACTTGCAGATGTTTGGAAATATTCTGGTAAGTCAACCCAAAATCAAACAAAAATTTAATTTCAATTCTAGAGTACTGGGAACAGGTCAGAACCTTGTATGCACCTTTCGACTGTACAGCTACAATGAAGTCTGGATGCTCAGACGTTTATCAGCACGAGATTCCCGGCGGACAATATACCAATCTCCATTTCCAAGCCTATTCAATGGGTCTTGGCGAACAGTTTGGACAGGTCAAGAAGAAATACAGTGAGGCAAATGATTTACTTGGTAACATTATAAAAGGCAGGGTTCCACGGACTACTGGGCCGTTGAAATTAGCAAGTTCCGTCCGGACTCCGTTGAACCCTGACATAGTGACACCAAGTTCAAAGGTTGTTGGTGATATGGCCCAATTTATGGTTCACAATAATTTGACCAAAGATGACGTCGTTAACCAAGCTAGCGATCTTTCCTTTCCGAATTCGGTAATTGATATGATGCAAGGTGGTTTGGGTTGGCCAGAAGGTGGATTTCCAGAGCCTCTCCGAACACAAATTGTCGGTGATAGGGACACTGTTGTCGGACGACCTGGTGAAAACTTGGACGATGTCAACTTTTTACAAATTCAAAGAGATTTAAATAAGGCTGGTTTTCAATTCTTTATTTCGCGATTTCTGATTGGTCCAATTAGGAGCCAATTGAAAACTTTTAAAGAAATTCAATAATTTATACATTACAAAAGAAGATGTGATGTCGTACGCAATGTATCCCAAGGTCACTGAAGACTTTCTCAAGTTCAAATCACAGTTTGGAAACGTCTCTTGTCTTGACACCAACACTTTTCTCGTCGGACCAAAGGTCGGAAAAGAAATCGAAGTCGAACTGGCACCAGGAAAAACAGTCTATATCAAGGCTCTTGCAGTCACTGACGTCACTGAAAATGGCGAACAAGAAGTTTTCTTCAATTATAATGGTTCCCTTCGCTCAGGAAGAATTCACAAACACTTTCATGAGATTTATTGAAATATTTTTTTGATAAGTTTGTCAATTATGTTAAAGTTATGATAAAGAATAAGAAAGCATCAGCATCTCTTAACCTTCATCCAAAAGCAGACGCAAAACTTGGTTCAGTCGGAGCACCAATGCCAGGAGAAGTTCTCAATATTGCTGTCCAAGTTGGTGACAAAGTCACAAAGGGACAAATTATTGCAACACTCAGGTAACACGTCACATGCCGAAATCACGTGATTTCAGCTATTAATAATGAAATTTTTAAAAATGCTTCAGTGCGATGAAAATGGAAACGAATATTCCTTCTCCAGTTGATGGAAGAATTATTTCAATCAAGGCTGGCGTGGGACAAAGTTTAACAAAAGATGATCTCATTCTTGAAATCAAAAATTAAAAACTATCCCTCAAAAATTGTCCATTTTAACCTGACCTTTGATCTACACAGCCAGTTAGCCCATATTTATGTATGAATGTTACTGATATGACTGATTTTATTTCAATATTACACTGTATTATTCTTGCAAAATAAACAAATTGCCAGCAAAAGTACATATAAGTTTTATCTGGTCAGACCGGGCAGGGTGAGTGCCGTTTGAGAGCTTACTGCCAGGGTAACCCATAATAGGTTACCCGTCACTGACGGGCTGTCAGACTTAATTTGGTATTCCAAATCTTCCGTAATAATAACTTTCACTGACAATTTGGGCAGTGACAAAAGTTCAGAAACATTCTCAGCCTAATATCTCTAAATCATTACAGTACATGAATAAGAAAATAACATTTTACGAGGACTATCTGGTTTTTCTCTCGTTTGATAGTTAATCTTCCTGAATCTGCTCTTTAATCTTCCGAAACCCATCGGTACTGAGATTTTGACAGCTTTATATCTTCACTTACAATCATAAAAATAAAAGATTATCCGGGACTGTATCTTTGAAAACTGAAAGATTTACTGTTTTCATCTGACAATGCAACATTGAGTCTACGTGACGTAGAATACGTCATGTATCAATGTCATTCTTTCATGCGGCTTTATTTTTTGCACAGTAATGACAACGCATTTTATTAAACTCCCTGATCAATTTCAGAAGAATTTATCAGTCCAAAATTCTGGTACTCGTTCCATTTGAACTAATTTATCTTAGTCCAAGTAGTTATCGAGCTCATTAAAATCTCATTTTTAATTCCAAAACTGAATCCAAGACCAAGTCCAAGACATAATTCTCATAATTTTGTGAATAAGGTCTTTGATCAAGTCTGCGATTATTACTCGAGACCAGACCGGATCCAAGATCAATTTCGCATGTCTGCTATCGGGTTATTGATAAGGTTAGGTGGTTGTCGGAATATTTTGGCGGCGGATTTTTGTGTCCTACATACCAACATGCATGTTTATTGTCTTTTCAATTAACTTAAAAGTGAAAAGTTGTCTCAAGGGTATGAAAACACGCATAATTTTGTAAAAATCTAAATTGCTTCATCAACAAGCGAAAAATATCACCAACTGAAAAACGCTTATACGGTATAAGTTATACCTGGCATTAAGATGATACCAACCTCAATTTAGCCGTGGTTTTAAAACATCTTCACGTGCAAAAGTATGGTTATAGATTTTCGGTTGGCGTAAATGACGTACAGGAACTCAGATGATGATCATAAAACGCCTTATTGGCGTTTTTACAATATTTAATTTGTAAAATAATCAAATTAGCGGCTTATTTATGGGACTATTAATTTTATGTTCCAACAACGTCACAAGTTTTTTCGTTAAGGTGATTCTAATTCAGTATCTGATCGTCAGACCACAGTTTTGACCACAAATGTGACGCCAGATTAAGACGCTTATGGCGTTACTACCTCATTGACCAATTATTTGACCGCTTAGAACTCATCTCAAAATAATGTGAAAAATCCACTTCAGTCTGACAATGTCAGACTGACATCTTTTCCGACAATCGAATATCCAAAGGTGTGTCACACAATTACTACATTAGAAGTGTATTTCAAAAGAAACCCTCAATCAGTAAAATCAAGTTTTGTTTCATACCTGTCGTGAGGTCATTAATAAACAAGTTTTGATAGCATAAATTATGCTGCAGCAAAATCTCAACAAGCATTGCAATTGGCTGTGAGTAGGCATTCGCAGATGAAGGCTTAATTGCGCCTTTCGCGCTTCCGACAAGCCATAATTTAAGCATCTCTGTTAGTCACTGTAACCAGAATTTAGTTTACTTGACCCTGCATTTTAAAATCAATAACTTATTGACAATAAGCGAATGCCTAGCTATGAGTCATATGCTCATAACCTATACCGACATCGAAGTTACATTTTACAGATTTTAACTGGGATTGCTGCTCTTGCAAA
>JACLAC010003815.1_pt1 | contig 23505 bp, 16 predicted proteins | sample 8027881 | NCBI WGS metagenome assembly JACLAC01 (sample SAMN15725517, study PRJNA655200) | protist metagenome | isolation source: fluorescence activated cell sorting (FACS) single amplified genomes of... | place: Spain: Blaines Bay Microbial Observatory, Mediterranean Sea | collected 2016-01-19 | reverse complement strand
GTGGTATCTTCTGCTGAAGCAGAGCTCACGAATATACACTGCATTGTTCATGTGACTATTGTGATCCACATCACCAGGCATAACTCTACTGGGCCCCATAATAGTGACGCCATTCTTGTCCACTTTAGCTTCATCAGGAATTTCTCGCGTGAAAAGATCTATCCGAAGCTGTCGGAGTTTGTACCCAATATCAGGGCTGTAGGAGCCAGCCAATGCATACCCAGCGACAAAAGACGCAATCAAAGGCAGATACGAACGTAAAGTCTTACTATCCATGCAGAATGGAGAGGAAGCAACTGATTCCCTGTTAAAAAGAAAAAAGAAAGTAATCTTTGCTCATCTGATCATCTGACAGCATCCATTCCAACACCAGGCAGGTTTTTTTGCCAATTAAACAAATTTGGTAAAGTTTCTATCAACTCATTCATACACATTTTGGCGTGCACTTAGTCTTTGTGTCCTGTCTCGCGAGTATGGGCGCTTTCAGGCCATTAATCGCGGTGTGCTTGGTTTCTGTGCTTGTTTTGATAAGTGGGCATGTCCCTGGAGATGTAAGGTCAGAGCAAGCGGTCAATCACGCTGGTACCACTGTTGAAGATAGTGATTATGGTGGGTTCGTGAGACCTTCTCGTATCTTAGACTCTGACTTCGAATGTACAATAGCAACAGTGAACGCTGAAGATATTACGTACAAGCAATTCCTAAAGCGGTTCCATGGCAAGAAACCCGTCATGATACGTGGGGGAGTAAAGCACTGGTCTGCACAGCAGATGTTCACCAAGGAGTTCCTGCGGCGAGCTGTACCTGAAGAAGCGCACTACCTATCAGGACAGACACTGCGATCAAAAGTGGAGAATACCTCGTCGGATGGTGCGGAGCCAACAGAGAGCGACAAAAGGTATATGTTTGTTGATATGCCTGGTGGTCGTTTTCGAAAGACAGAGGCAGTAATTAATTTTGGGTTTGATGGAGAAGGGGCAAATTTTGCTAACCAGATGAGAGAACCACTAGTGCCTCATGACCACGGCGAAGGTGGCAGTGAGCCCGATGAATTGAATCTTTGGAAGTATATTGACATGCCGGCTGTTATGAAAAATGAATACACTGATAATTTTTCGTGCAGTGAGGCGAAAGCCAAACGAATGCTTCTGGAGCAGCAGCAGCAGCAGCAGCAACAAGAGCTGGAGCAAGTCGATGTCGCTGCTGATGGTAGCAGTGCAAGCAGTGCGCTTAGCCAGAGAAATACGACTGGGGCAGAAATATCCTTTGTAGGCAAATGTCCAACACAAGGTGTGGATGCTCGCATCTTTATGGTATTTTTTGGCCTAGGTGATGGCAATCGTGGACTGCACTTCCATCGCCACGGGGCAGCTGCGAGTGGACTAGTATGGGGCCGAAAGCTCTGGTTTGTGATGGATCCTGACTTCCCGCTGGAATACCAGATGCACTACTGGAGTACACACCCAAGGGGTCTTGAAGAACCTGGCTACGCAGAGAAAAGCAAGAATTTCACTTACCCACTCTACAACGATGATGATACTCTTGAGCAGATAATGCAAATCAAGGAAAATACACCTAAGAAACATCACCCTCTGCAATGTATACAAAATAAGGGCGACTTACTGTGAGTGCCAGAGCCTCGTCACTTGCCCAAAGCTCGTCCCTCATTGCTGCTCGCATTGTAATCGCATCGGTGTTCGTAGCCCACTACACTAACGACGTCTCTCTCTTCCTTGCTTCTTTGACCTCCGAACTGTGACTTGCACGAACACGTAAACAGGTATCTACCTTACAATTGGTACCATGCAACGTTCAACGATGAAGAGACGGTGAACATCTCGTTTCTAGATAATACCGAACGTTTGAGACAGATGATGCAAGATGATGGATTTGTAGAAAATATGCACCCTACACGAATGATTTGAGATTTGATATGGAGTTGGGGGTATTTTTTAAATAGGTGTAACAGAATGGATATAAAAATTTACAGATGAGTGAACAGTCGTTTCCAAAGGATAATGGCCATAAATGAGAAAGTACCCATTCACAGGAGCTGTTTCAAGCGATCTAGAGTATATTCAGCGAGAGCAGCCGATTTCGAATCAAATTTATGAACAAAGACCAATTCGCCTCCTTCTTCCGAATCAACAAATCCTGCTGCTAACAGCAGCGCTTCGCCCCCAGGAACATTGAGTATCCGGTTTTGTATGGCTGCATTGCCGCGCTTGAGACGTCTGAACTTCTCTGCACCATTTGATGTACAAAGATTTCCGAGCAACTTGCTTATCGTTGTGACACACGCTGCTACCTGTGCCTCAGCTACTTCTGATGAAAGCAGCATACCGAGTGCCAAGGTGAAAGCCTCTTCATCTTCATCCTCTAGAGAAACCTTACCTTGTCCTGATTGTGCAGCATCTTCGGTAGCGCTTTCCGTTGAGGAGGTTTTCATTGACATCGACATTTGCGGCACGAACGGGTTATATCCCATTTCTGCGGCCTGTGCTTTTTCAGAATGCTGTGCCATTTTGGCGGCGCGTTGTGTCACTGGATTTTGATCTCCTACAGAGGCTGCCTCAGGGTGGGAATAGATACCACCAGAAGATCCTTTATTCTTGGAATCTTCTTCTCTTTTCCGAGCACTCGCTTTTACCTTTTTATCCCACGCGCCTGCACGGCTGTCAGCCGCTGCCTTCATTGCAGCTCTTCGATCTTCTTTTTCTTGCTGAGTTAGAGTAAACACATTTGAGGGTGGTTCGTTATCGCGGCGCCAAACATGAAAACCGGAATCGGAACTAGGAGGCTTCGGAAGCAATCTCCTAAATTGAACTGTTAACGGTCTCTCTAACGCCTTAACCATCATAACGAATTCGTCATAAGATTTTACATCATTTCCATCAACAGAAATAATCTCGTCGCCTTTGCGCACCGCCTTTTTATCTGCTTCACCATTTGTTACAATGTCGTGAACTACAAGGGTCCGAACAGCTGCTGTATTTGGCTTCCCGCTTTCATCTAATGGGTGAGAGAATTGTATCCCAAGGGTCATTTCTTCAAAAATCACATCGAATGTAGTACTTTCATCAGAATTCACCACACCAGGGACTGTAGTAGAAGCCGGAACTTCATTACCCGGCTTATTGTCTCCGAGTCTTTGGCCAGGTCCCTTAATAGATTGGCCCATACCTAAGCTGCTTCTTATCCTGTCTAAAACCCCCATCGCATACTCTGGATGACTCTATAAACAAGATACAATTTACAATTGATCATTGATGAAACCCAAAGAAGGTTTTTTTTGCACCGAAAAATCCTCGAAAAAAGCAGATACTAGAAACCCACCAACCCAGCTTGGGAGCACGACAGCACGACTCGTACCGAATGGTCTCTTTCTTGGACTGAATTGGAGTGAAGTGAATGAAACGCTTACCACTGCACAAAATAATATAATATACTTTGTATGCTGGCAGTATTTCTTGCTGTTGTAGGCCTCATACAGGCTGCAGCCTGGAATGTAGGAACTTCATGGCGTAACCCTCGAGCTTTCGCGGCTCTTCCTTCTGACCCATCCGGAGCTCTGAAAGTGTGGGGTGATTCTGCGTATGGAGGGAATGGGACAGCAGATGGCACACTGACTAATATCAAAATGGTTTACAGCAATTCCTATGCCATGGTAGCCCTCAGCCATGACAACAAGGCAACTGCATTTGGGAATTCTGCTACAGGTGGCGCATTTGGAACAATTGATAATGTAGTAAGTGTTCATGCTACCTACGACGCATTCGCTGCATTGCTGAAGAACGGGTCCGTTATCGCTTGGGGGGATGTAAACGACGGTGGAGAGCTTGGGAGGCAACTTGGATTCGGATTGGTGCAAATTGACAGAATATACTCCTCTGAATGTTGCTTCATCGCGGTGAACTCCACTAATATCTATTCGTGGGGATCGGTGATGAATGAAGGGCATAATAATCCGGTGAACCTCCCGCAGATATCGCAAGTAGTAACAGTTGCTTCCACAGGTAACGCCTTTGTTGCCTTATGTGAGGATGGAACCATACGCTCATGGGGCAACCCAGACGGCGGGGGATCAGCACCTACTTCATTATCTAATGGTAATGTAGTTGAGTTAGTCACGAACTCGGGAGCCGTCTCTGCCAGAACTAAAGACGGGACTATCGTCTCGTGGGGCTACGATTCCTATGGAGGGAGAAGTCCGAACACCTTCGGTATGAAGGCCCATGGCACTATCTATAGTAACTCCAAAGGGTTTTGTACTGTCCTGGAAAATGGTCAAATAGTTTCATGGGGCGATTACGGTGGTACTGCACCGACTATTCCCACAAATCAGACTGTTCAGGCAGTTGCCGCGTCCGAGAGAGCATTTGCAGCTATATTGAGTACAGGAACTGTCATTGCCTGGGGTATAGAGGAATATGGAGGGAAAATACCAGACAGTAATTGCTGTGCTGGTGCTAAGTCAATCTATGCGAGTTCAAATGGATTCTGCGTCTTATATGGTGAAGAGAACAAGGTGTACTGTTGGGGGAATGACTATTATACTTTGAGTACACCTCTTCAAGACGTTGTGGCAATTCAATCAAACGGAGAAGCATTCGCAGCTCTCAGATCTGATGGATCGATATATACCTGGGGTAACCCTGTCTACCGAGGTGGCCAGCGAGAGATCATTGGGGATTTCGAAGGCATTATCGGTAGCACCCTGTACAGAGCCGATAGTGGCAGTCCGAATATATTTGCCTGCGGAGAAAACGAATATGGAGTATCTTATGGGTCGTGTACTCCTTGCCCTGGTGGTTCTCAGGTTTATGCACCTGCGGATTCGCCTTCTGAAGCTGCGTGCACGACATTCCCCCCCACAGCAGCGCCTACGACAGCACAACCTACACCAATCCCATCCGCCGAGCCGACGAAATATCCGCCTACCCCAAATCCTACTTCACACCCAACTGCAAAACCAACTGTAAGCCCAACTGTAAGCCCAACTGTAAATCCTACCGGAAATCCTACCGGTAACCCTACCGGAAACCCTACTAAGGTACCCAATCCTTCGAGCTCTGGGAGTGCTGGTGGGAGCGCTGCAGGGATAGTCCTCGGTTGTGTGACCGGTATCATCTTTCTCGGGGCTTATTATGTGTGGTTTAAAAACCAAAACCATCCAAAGACGAAATCTCTTGAAGCAGCATCGAGCACTGAAAACTCTAGTGGAGAAATAAGTCGAGTGACCGACAAGAACGGGATAGCTGTGACTGAAAATCCACTGCAAGTTCATGCTGTCGAGCCTAATAGAGGAATAGAGCCCCCATCGTATCAGCTGTGAATTGAAATTGAGAAAGTTGTAGAAACAAGGTGCAGGAGAGTGAAATGCACGGACAAATATTATAAAGTTACGAAATGTGATAGTAATAATTCTAATAATTCAAGAAAACATCAAGCTTTGTCTTCACTGCAGTGGGCCCCACCGACCTGCCGCCTGAAGAGAACATCCAATTTGGAAAGTCTAAACTCCTCCGTCTCATGCAAGTCATGTAAAGTGTTTCCTGAAAATGGCTCACCAGTGATAGCATCATAACCTATGTAGGTGTACGCAGCGAGAAAATCAAAGACGTCAGCAGTTTTGTACGGGAGTGGAAGGGCCTCCATCAAGTGCGGGTTGATCTCCAGCAAAATGGAGCAAGGAGCCCTGTCAACATCAGAAAGAAGACTTGTAGAGCCTCGCAATGCGTACAAATCGAATCCTTCAATATCGACTTTCAGAATACTAATGGGTTGTTTCGACTTTGACTCTTTTCCACGCTGGGCAACAGCAACAGCATGTTCCTCCATGATTGAGTCTACTGTCACTGCATGCACTATATCTGCACAACCTTGCTGAGAGATGCTCTTTCCATGCTCTTGATGACTAAACCTCCGATGATAATCAATAAGTATTCCATCACTCTGATTTTCACTTGGGGTATATACGCAAAATTTTCCCCCGCGCGTATCGGAAACTGCGGCCTGGTAAACATGTATTTTGCTATTTACCACTGATAAGCCGGTCTGCTGAATAGAGCGCGCCATGATCTCCAAGTTCGACCGCAAGGGGTCCACAGAGATCACTTCGAAGCCCATCCGCAAAGCAAGCACTGAAAAGAGGCCGTGATTACTACCCAAATCGAGAAAAATACCATCATGCGGTCGAGCCAACGAAGCATACTCACGCAGAATCGCTCTGGAGATGTGGTTCTCAAAGGTCCACGTGTGCACTAAGAAGCTAGCAATCGCATCATTAGAGTCATCCACAAAGCTGCGTCGAGTGCACCAAACGAAATCTGTATCAACATCGATCTGCGCGGGAATGGGAGCAGCAGAAGGAGCAGAAGGAGCGCCATTGCCATTGCCAGTGCGCGAGGGGAGAGGGAAGATATCTCCCAACTCTGCTTCGCTGTGACCACAAATAAAATTACTCGCAGAAGAGCTTTCCAAAAGTGCTTGAATGGTAACCCTCGTCGGTGCTGCTGATGAAATGTCGACTGAGTGTAAAGCGTCTGCTTGCACACTGCGCATCCCTGCCCACATAACCTCATCAAACAGCCATGCCATCACTTTATTGCGTTCCAACATTTTGTTCGTCACTCCGTATTTATTTGATAAAGTCATAGTCTGGTCACAGCATTCCAACAGTCCTTCGTAACTCCTTTTGCACCGCACAGAGAAGCAGACATGGTGACCATGAGACAAATAGTAAAACATGTTATAGTATCCTTGAATGCGTGCCTCGTTCTTGTGGTAGCATTGCACTGGCACGTGAATGGAGAACATAGTCTCAAACTCATCGGAACTCGTGAGGACAATACGTCCAAGGCGTCGCATCTTTTCAGACTCTTCCAAGATGACGACATCTGGAACACTGGCTGGTATCACAAACACTACATACAAGAGGCATAACAGGCTCAAATACTTCCATCTATGCAGGAGTATCATCAGTAATAGAGGTCAAAAATTCTGCCATCGGGATACGCTCGGTCACGCATCACTGGATCCTGTGAAGAGCGCCAGGAAAATAAAACCCTTTCAATTTTTTGGGAAGCAGAATAGTGACAAAAACAGGTGCATTTTTTTTCATCCTATCGTTTAGCGGTGGTTAAAGTTAATAGAATAGGTTGTTCAAAGTATGGCTTCAGCTAGTGATAACAATGAGAGTCCTTTTACGACTATCCCGGAGGTCCAAAGCATGGTCAAGGATCTTCAGCAGGTGCCGAACCTCACAATCCCTATCAGCGATAGAAAACACATCATTGCGCGTATAAAGGCATGTCTAATTGAACGTGCCGACGACTTTCGGGCGGCTGAGTATGCTGATTTGCGTCGTGATGCGGCTTTCTCGGACAGGATCCGTATGGGCTCTGTGAATACATGCACCTACTATATCGACAACATCGATAGACTCGCAGCGGAGAGACCTTGTGATGATGTACCACCGCCAGCACCAGGATCCAGGGCAAAGCGATCTTACGTGCGTTATGAACCGCGAGGTCTTGCTGTCGTGATAGGCACGTGGAATTTCCCCCTCCCTTTGCACATCAAGCCCATAGTAACCGCTATCGCTGCGGGCTGTCCTTCTATCCTGAAATGCAATGACCAATGCGCAGCGACTTCTCTGGTCATGCTCCGTGTCATGGGTGGAGAATATCTGGATAACGACCCTATTTGTCGTAAGTACATACGTATCTGCCTAGGGAAACGCGATTTAGTACATGAGTTACTGAAAACGCATTTCGGTATGGTCTTCTTCACTGGTGGTGAGGCAGCTGGGAAGCACATTTGCGCCGCTGCAGCACAGCAGCTATCCCCCGTAGCCATGGAGTTAGGCGGCAAGAACCCAGTGTATATCACACAACATGCAAATTTGGATACTGCAGTATTGAAGCTCGTAGACAATAAATTTCTCAACGTGGGTCAATTCTGCGTCAGCCCAGATCATGTGTATCTACACTCTAGCATTGATATTGCTGACTTTGAGGCCAGATTGCGCGACGCGGTGCTAAAATACTTCGGTGAGAATCCTCAAAAAGCACAGAATTACACCCGTATCATCAACAAGGCACATCAAAGGCGTTTGGTGGAGTACCGCGATCAAGCAGATCATGGAGGCAGAAATCTTCTTGAAGGTTTGTTCTCTGCTGGGCAAGAACCTGATGAGGATGACCTGTACATCCCACCCACCGTGATCCTGAATCCCACAAACGGACAGTGCCAGATCCTTACGGAGGAAGTCTTCGGGCCCATCTTGCCTATAATGCAGTACGATGACCTGGATGAAGTACTCCGCAAAGAAGCAGCGTTGCCTTACCCACTGGCCCTTTACGTTTATTCTTCCAACGACGAAGAAATACAGCATATCATTTCGAACTCAAAATCGGGCGGTGTTTGCATCAACGACTGCATCACTCATATGCTGGCTGAAAACCTTCCATTTGGTGGTATTGGTGCATCTGGCTATGGAAACTATCGTGGAGAGTGGGGTTTCCGTACCTTCTCGCACGAACGTGCTGTTATGGAGTTCGATGCCTCTGATTTCGACACCGCGCGAATGCCCAGGCGTGAGTGAGGGTAGGGGAGTTGAAGTTTTTATGAAGACGTCTTTAGGGTGGGGTGGGTATAGGGTAGGGTAGGGTAGGGATCACAGCGAGGCAAGAGGTAACAAATCCTTGAATACATTCATTGTTGCATCAAGAAGTTTCCGGTGGTGTTGACGAAAAGACAGAGTGAATTCGAAATGGAGTTTTATTTATACGTAAATAGGTTGAATGAATTTCTGCAATAACTAACGTTTCAACTACTGAAAACAATTGGATACACTTTCGTGGTGCTCTGCTATTAGACGAGCTCTATCGGCGAGAAGCGGTTCTATTAGCGGCACTACATGATTCAATATCTCCTCTTTCTCATCGGCAGTGAGATCTCCATTTGTGACCGCTTCCCGCTTGCCCATTAGCTTCACCTTGATCTCAGTCACAATAGTGTCCTGAGCTTCAACAATAGCTTCACAAACCTTCAATGGTATATTGCAGAAACTCCACCAATCGTGAGTGCTTTCAAAAGCAGATTTATTGATGTCTTCTTCCATATACTTGTCTTCAATTACAGCCCGAATGGCTTTGCCTAGAGAATCATCACAGCCATCTCGCATACTGGCCGCATTTTTATGAGATGCTTGCTGCAGAGCTTTTGCACCTGCATTGAGAATATTTCGTGCTTTTGCTTGTGCAGTCCAGTACTCCACAGTATCGCATGCGCGGTCACGGTCTAGCTGCTCAAGGAAACGGTGTACTCCTTCGAAGCCAAGGTTCACTGCTAAACCAAGGAATTGTTCCATGCCAAGGGCTGCATCGCCGAAAAGGAATACGAAGCTTTCAGTCTTACCAAGACGACCAGCGAGACATTTGTGATCATTGAGCCATATGTTCATAAAGCCGCCGGAAACAGCTTGCTCCAGTCCTGTAGCCGTGCCATCCAGTCCCCCGTCATAGGCCTCGCCGAGGTAGGAGCGAAGCTTCTTTGCGCCGCTGTCTTCGGGCGTGTATCTGCCAACCATGTCGTCCATGAGGGCGAAAAGCGTAAGCGTGATACTGCGGTCATGATTTGGAAGACCTACAATAAACTCGTTCTGGTACTTCCCTTTGCCTGACCAAATGTGGAAATGTTCAAAGTCTTCGGCTGGCATGGACGACGTGGCCTCAGGTGGGAGGCTCAATTCATAATAACCCCACTCCGATGCACGGCTGCTCCTCTCAGGTTCCTCAGGGTTAATGAACTTGCAGATTTTGCCGTGAACACCATCACAGCCGATAATAAGGCGGGGATGGATAGTGCGATCACGAATTTTGACCTCACCGCTCTCCTCATCGATGTCACCTTTCTCGTATCCTATACCATACAAAAACTTCACTCCACTGGATTGTGCGGCTTCAATCAGCTTAATTGTCAAGAGATTGCGGTTGATGCTCTGAAGGGGTTCTCTATACTTCTCCACGCTGCCATCAGCGAATCTCCTGCAAACCATAGGGACGAGAGTTTCTTGAAGTGACGTGTATACATTTATTTCATTCAATAGAGCCCGTCCACGAGTGCTCAGAGCAAGATTGATACTTTTACCAGCATCTCCAATGACTTGCTGCTCCGTGCGCTTCTCCAAAACGAGTACTCTATGCCCCCTCTGCTGCAGGCCCAGTGCCACTGCTGCACCCACAGGACCTGCACCATACACCACAGCGCTATATTCTTCACTGGATCCCGACATTGTGATTTATTGAAAGGTGGGAATTCATTCTGACTGAGGGCTGCTTTATTTTATTCCTGGATCGTCGACGACCCCCTCGTGACGTTTGTACGAATCTGGTGAAGTATCCCTGGATTTTGTACCCGGGTACGAATTGTGTTAATACTAGAAAGTATGGGTGGCACACCCAGTAAAGTCGAGGATGTGCATTCCATCTGTATTAACCTTAAACACGTCAGTGGAGCCGATAAATGGTGCATGAACAATGTAATTGTGATCGATTCCAATGGGAACTTTTTGTCTCACAGTGAGAACTTGCTTTGGCACCAGTGGAATGAGGCTGGTGAGAGCGTTATTATTGACTGCCCCAATTCTGCGAGATTTATAGCTTTTGCATCGCAGGATATGAAAAGTGCCAAATTAGAGGTTGTAGAGAATACATCATCAACTTTATCATTACCTTCGGATCCAGTGGATACCATACACTGGTCTAATCCAGCACACGCTAGCAAAGAATGGAATGGTGATTGCAATTGTAATGAACGTATGTGGGCGTACACTGTGGTTCCCTTTGCTGTAAAAGGGGAAAAGCCTCCGAGGAAGCCTTTCCACGCTTCATGGGCAGACTTGAAATACTTGGAACTGGAATAGACAGACGATGCAGACTAGCAACTCAGCCACTCCTCATGCGGTCACGTGAAATACTTGAGGGAGAATTCCTTCTAGATTAGAGTCTAATCATTAGACCACTTAGAAGGCCAATGTTCGAGTCTTCGAGTCTTATATGCTGCGGTATGATACGCGGTATCCACCGGAGTCACATAGAAAACATTCATCATCTAGGTTAGCTTCGTTATTTTTTCAAATTATATTCTAATCATTATGTCATCACATCATAGACACGCCAAATAATGAGAGATGGGTGAATTGTACGCAAGAAAATTGACAACCCTACTCACTCTTAAGGTAAGTTACTGGCTCTAGAATTCATTGTACACATAGTTTTGGCTTCGAACAGCATGAAAAACGATATAGTGGATTACAGCGCTTTACCAGCCTCAGCCTCACTATTCGGGGAAGGGTGGTAGGTACTGTTGTAGATGACGAGCAGGAGCGCCGCTCCGGAAGATGCAATGGTTAAATCGGTCCCTTTGGCATGAACGTAGCACGCATCACCATCTTTAATATCCCAGTTTTCGCCACCACTTCGCACGTTCACGGACGTATTCGCGCTCTCTGCAGTCGCGACTGACCACAGGAAAAGCTCCTTTGGAACGTCGGCTGGGAAAGTGGAGGACAAGTCCCCGTTATAGGCGTTGCAGACCTGGACAGTGAATTCAGAGCACTTAGGTAGCTGCAATGCTGCGGTCTCACCAACAGAACACAGCGTCTGTAGTGCTGGTAAAAGATTGAATGCGGTAGGTACGTCGACGTCATGATCCACCTTGATCGGCGGATCTGGATGGGGAGTTCCTTCCGGGGGCACGCGTGAGCTGTTTGCTTCGGATGCAAGAAATTCCATAATAGCCGGTTTGAGCTGCGTACCTAAATCGTAACAGTGGAAGAACTTCTCATACAGAATTTTCAATCCGTCTTCGCCCACTTTTTTCGGATCTTCTTCGATAAACCACCGCAATGCGTCTGTCTCTGATGGAAGCCGTTCGCGCTCAATAACGAGACCACATGTATCCGCGTATCTCTGGGGACTGTGGGGAACTCGAGGGGGCAGACAGAACATTTGACCCTCCTCAACTCGTACAGTTTTTGGTTGATTATGTTCAGCAATCTTCAAATCAAGAGGACCTTTCAACTGGAAAAATAGCTCCTCACCTTCGTTAATATGGTAGTCAGGGCGTCCATTTGGGCCTCCGATGAACATGACCTTGAGTTGCTCTGCCTTGCCAAAGATCAAGTGGTTACACACTGGGGGCTGAAGCAGCGGCTTCACAGCCTCTGCCTGCTCATAAAAGCCAAATGGGACTCCTACCTCCGCCTTACCTTCAATTACAAATTCCTCCATTATAAACTTCTAAGTGGAAAATCAGATCCAGGAGATGAGTTCCTTACTAACTGTTTTTTTTGAAAGGTTTAAACAGACCTCATGTGCTGTTAATGGTAGGATGGGGAATTTTTTGTAGGATGGGGAATCCCTGCCTCGTAGGGCACACATCTATCTTAGGGCTGAAGGCTGAAAGTTCAATGGGTTTACATCGTTGATTATACTCAAACATCACAATGACTCAAAAGGAATGATTCCTTTTCCCCCAAGGCTTGACGAAGAGAGACCAGCTGATTCATATGGATATATTCTGGGACTGAAGCCAATGCGATGGAACTCTTCCACGAAGGCTTTCTCATCCTCCGAAATTCGTTTTAAATCAAATGGCTTAAAGTGACCAGGGCGCAAGGGCCACAATATACGCACACATTTCTGATTATACACCATTTTGTACTGCCCTATCAACCGATGCACGTTCTGACACAGAAATGACCTCTCGTCTTGACCGCCTTGTTTTCCAGTTAGCTGTAAAGGAGGAACAAGAAATTCCACTCTAGGGCAGTGATAGGGTGTTTCACAGGACAAACCTGAAGCCTTTGGGTCTAAGGTGCTCTTTGGAGTCTCTGATGTGCCAGGGTGATAAAGCACCTCCATAAGGAACAGCTCTAGTGAAGGCACTACAACGGCTTGACCGTCGGTGTCGGGGCTCGTGAATGCATAATACTTGATGTCTTCATGAATCCCTGCAGTAGTAGAAGCCTTGGTGCGCTTATATGAAAGCAAAGTCCTCCACTTATGAAGCTTTTCTTGAAATTGAGGTAGCAAGTGTTCGTATTGCTCGCGCACTGTGAGAAGAGCTGAGGAGGGTGACGCCAGGAAATCTTGCTCATTAATGCGCACTACGAGTTCGGACCAGGGAATAGCCCAGTTGAGCGCTGGCACAAGCCAGTCAGAGATAATGATTGGCACACATCCTGCCCATACTGCAGAATATAGCGCAGCGGTACTGTAGGAATCGGCTTTAGTGATTAAACAAAATTCTGCGCGGCGATACAGGTCCTCGATAGCTGGCACGGGGATTACGGCACCACGAGAAGTGGTATTCACTACATGCACGGCATCAGCCAATGGTCCTTTCACCAAGCTCGCTACGGCGTTCCGAACTGAACATACCCTCTCAGGTCCAAACAACCACATTCGTCCAGCGAATAGGAATTTGATATCGCGCGTGGAGATCCTCGAATCAGATTCACTTTGTCCTCCAAAGAAGGATAATGGCACCGAGGGGAGCTCTATTGCTCCAGGCCAATGCTTGCGGAGGAGATCAGGGCACTGAGGAAATCTTTCGTAATGTCCCAAATAAACCGAGGTGACAAATTTTGTGATTGCGTCATATTGCTCCCCCTTGCGTATATTCTCGCGTAAACCGAGTACTCCCATCTGGGTTCTGAGGTTGCGTGTTCCTGCCACAGCAAAGAGCTTTCTTGAAGATGGTAATCTCTTTTGAACGTACTTCTCAATGTCATTAATGAGTGAAGCGTAAGAGCACTTGTAGGTCGAGTTTAGAGGTCCAGAAATCTCACTGACGGCTCCGAGCTGTTCAGATAACCAGTTGAGTGGTAATAGAGGTATATACTCCAGACGAACACGACTATCTACACATTCCACTCTATATGGATTATGTTTCTCCAGTACAAACCACTGATATGCCATCACCTCTTGAGAATGTTGCAACTCTCCAGCATCGACGTGGTCGGAACCTGCCAACGCAGCAACAGGGTTGGTGCTCCCTTCTAGACCTAGGCAACTGAGTCTGGATGAAAACACTTTCAGCACATTCTTGTCTACACAGAAGTAAGGAATGTCCAGCTGCACGTCACCGTCGTCACCTAATACGGCTTTGTCGAACAGAAGCACCACCAGCAAGAAGAAAAATCTCGCGACGAGGAACATGTACGGCAATAATGAAATGTGTCCTTCCTTCTTACCAATTTCCCGGCTAAAATTCGCAAGTACCAATGAATAAATTACAGTAAATGCCCCGGGTCTTTCGAGGCAGTGTTGAAAAATCAATTGCCTAGAGGAGTCTTGGTTTTCCACAGACTATCAAGATATTTATATAGATTTTTTGAAACGAAAAGAAGAAGCGTTTTTCTGAAGACCTGCAGGACCAAGGATCTTTCCACCCCTCAAATTCGTCCCTCCCAATTTCCTCGAGAAAACAGAAAACTCCCGAAACATATTACGGGTATGAAAAGGTTCCTTAACCAGAGGTTAAGATTCCTTCCAAATTTTTCTTAGTTTAACGTTATAAAAATCACCTATATTGGCCAATTTTTAGTCTATTTTTCAATAAGTTTGCTTCATTGAAGAAAGAATGTTACTGAGTCGAATTGCCACCTCAGTGCGGATACAGATGAAGGCAAACTGGAGGCCGCTGCTTTCTCAATCTACTGCGATCTGTAGACTTGTAAGTTTTTCTACAGATACAACCAAGGGCCGCGAAAACTCTGCGCAAGTTAAGTCTGAAGATGACGTAGCCATAAACGAGGTAACTTCTGACGACGACCTTCAACCACAGTGGCGCGCTTTAGAACACAGAGTGAACCAGCGCAAAACAAAAAAAATCGGCGAAGGTCCCAGAGGACGCAGTCCTAGGAGGCCAGGAGCTTGGGATCACGAAAGTGTGTAAACTGCGAGCTGTGAGATGTGTAGCTCACTCAGCAGTGGCTGTGATTGGATTATTTTTATCAAGTTACTCCCTTTTTATTGAAACTACAAGTAATTCATGTTGTCCAAAAATATCTCAAAAACTTACAAAATAACGCACGTGTGGTGAATTCTGCATCAAATCATGCAATCATGCAATCATGTCATGTCATCATGTCCCAGATCTCCTCGTTTGTGCGAAAGCGGAGGGAAAGACTGTCATCCGTGAGCTGCATACTCAATGCCTTCACAACCAGATCGAGCAGTTGCGTTTCCGAGTCACTGGAGAGTCTGTCCGACAAAGCTTGATACAGGCCAGCATTCTTGTCCAAAGCAACTAAGCAGGCTAGTTCACTCCTCAGAGTCAAAAGCTCATCCGAAGCACAGGATAGGTTTCGAAGCTGGGCCACAGAAACAAAGACTTCTGCAGTGAGGGGAGGCGCACGAACCTCGACGAGCAGGCCCGAGCTGCTCGGCACGGAGGCATGGTCCGGCTGGGCGAAACCGTCCGGTCCCACTGGGACCCATGTCATTCCCACATCACTGATCACGACGTGAGCCTCTTGCCCATTGGGGAGCGCTAGCGATGTAGTGAGCATGCAGCGCTTGCGGCGCTCGCATGCAGCTGTCGTGTTCTGCTCTACTAAAGACTTCGGAGACGCAGTATCTGATGTGTTCTCAACGAGGGTCAGTGCCGAGCCATCTATACCATTAGGTTCTGTTTCCACGTTAACATGCAGCTTGAGTTGTTTCTGTTTTCTTTCTGCTCTTCCTATGTGTTTTTGCTGCTGCCTTGCCTGTAAGTCCTTCTTCCTTTGGAGCTTTTCCATGGTCTGCTGCAGAAGCTGCAGTTCTGACTGCCGCTCTGCTTTAGTCGCTTTGGCGCTCAATGAACTGCGTCTACTCAAAGCGGCGCTGTTGATAGAAACACCTGCAGTATTTGCCAGAACTTCCAAAGTATTACCATTTTTATGCGCTTCTTTGTTGATTCCATGTGCATCATCACTAGTATTATTATGATCGACTTTTTCATACAAATCGGAATATTTACTGTAGGGAATATTCCGATTACTTTCGACGACTGGAAAAGCTGGTTTAGATAACTTTGCAGACAGTTGCGGAAAGCGCGGTGGGCTACGCAGCACTGGTGTCTCAGCAACTCGCTGCTCGATTTGGGCAGGTTGCCCCAAATGTTCCGTACAGGACAAAGCTGTATTCAGTCTTGAAGGGGTTGGTATTGGCTTGGAATACTTCTGCCGATCCAACATGCTTCTTCGGGTGCCAACCGAGCTAAACGCCGTAAGACCAGCTGATGCAAGACTAAATATGGGAGGTGCATCAGATGGTTGGTCGTGGTCCTTTGGCTCCACGTCATCATCTTCTCCTTCTTCTCCTTCTTCCACGTCATCTTCTTTGATTTGTGGATCCGTCAATGCACCCTCCGTAGAAGCACCTTTCTGATCTCCAGAAAGACGGGATTGAGTCAGCATTTGGTCATAAATCCGCTCATTGGCATCTCGTTGAGCACGCTTGGGTGGGCTACTACTCCATTTTTCGCGTTGTTGCATACTTACCGGCATTCCCTTTCGGGGGGGTTTCAAAATCTCAATACTACGTTTCTGCTTTAAATGCATTCCAGCGCGTCCAAGTTGCTGCCGATCGTAAGCTTTGCTTGCATTCTCTGGCTCCTCTTTCCAGCGCGCTATTTGTTCTAATCTCTGCGAACTAATGCCAATCTCTGTTTCTTGCTTCTCTTTTTCTACCTCTGCCGCCAAAGCCCCAGCAAATAGCTCCAAATCTTGCTCTGAGTAAGGTGCGGGGAACATGCGGTGCAATGCATTCATTTGGGCGCCTAAATACACTTCCTCAGCATCTAACGCATTGGATTCTTGTAACGGCCGTTTCTCCCCATTGCCATCCCCCCTTCTAGTCGGCGCAGTACTCGGTCGACTGTCCCGTAGGCTGGGCAGAGGTTGGGTCTGAACTGCCCTCTTTGGAGGTGAATTTGCTGATTGTGGGCGCAAATGTTTTACACTTTGAAGGATCATGGTATCATTGGCAATATCATCATCCATTCGACCCAAAACTTCTCCGTTTGCCGCGACCAACAACTGCGCATCCTTGGCATCAAAAGCTCCCGTCCCGGGGGGACTGGAAAGACAGGGCCGTCTCGAAGGTGGCATAGAATAGCAAAGGTTGCTCCCTCTGTAGATACCTGCCGATGAAGGCCTTGGAACTTCCTTTGTAGGGTTAGCACCACTATAATAATTGACCTGCAGGTCCCCACCAGCGACCTGGTCCAGACTTCGCCGCCCACCGGTGGTGGTGGTGGTGGTGGTGGTGGCTTTGGCTGATGCGGGGCGATCCTTCACGTCTTTCTTCTTCTTTGACAAACCAAGGTGCAGCACTGTCGCAGTGTCCTTCTTATTGAAGAAGAACCGAGCTCGATAGCGGTTGTACTCGTACTCCTTGCGATGCACGGCCGGAGCTAGATCTGATGTCAATTGACTGATGTTCTTGCGTAGAGCAGCATCGTCTGCCGCAATCTTCTTGTCGTACGCCTTCCGCTTCTCCTTGTAGTTGTGGAGCTTGTGATACACTCTCACGAGCGGGTTTTCTGTGCGATAGCAGTCTATACACATTCCACCACTAATGTTACCGATGCGCCAGCCAGGAGCATACTCGCGTGTGGCCTTCTGACGAGGTTCGTGATGAATATCGTAAATTTTCTTGGATAATTCTGCATTTTCAAGATATCTATATTTCTCTTGCAGAATTTTCCGCCCATCAATTCGCTTATAGAGCTTCGGGGGTCCATTGCGCCAGCTCGACGTGGCTTTGCTTGGTTGGGCATTGGCTAGAGCTTGTTGGAATAACTCCACATTCCTTCGAGCGTTATACTTCTGTGCCCCTAAATTGCCTCCCCCAAATGAGGTCTTCTTCGATGGCATTGCGATTTATTTGCGATCAGCTGAAAAATACAATCAATTCAATGGCAATGCAATTTCGGGTCGTTGGGCCGTAGTGGACCAAATGCGCTTCTTCACAGGCACGATTGAATGATTATTGGCTCTAAAACAATTAATAATTATTATAGGAGTACCAATAATCGTAAACTTTGAGATAACAATCGGTGAGAAGCGCGAATATGACGAAATTGGAATTGCTTGTACGTAGGTGCGTCACACTCCAGAGTCACCCTCAGGGTTCGTCCACCTCGCACCTCGTGAAACCGTGAAACAGAGATAGCCACCTCGTACGCGGGAGATTACCATTATTGCAGATGAGAAGCAGAGAAACATAGTAAGCTATTCACAAATAAACTGAGGGTCATAGGGTCATGCTCTCTCCTTCACCCGTCAGGCCCCTATCTCTACTCTCTACAGTGAAGGTGGTTCTAACAACCCCTTGATTTCCTCGGTGGTTGCCAGTGAGTACGCAGTGCCTCCGAGCTTATCCCTTTTGTGGATCTGTGCGCCGCTTTCTATCACCACTGTAGTGGACAATGGGGGTTCGAAAATAGGAATACGAGAAAGGAGAAAGGTGTGTTAGTAATTATTTTTGCTGCGCTGGTCAATCGTCGTTTCGTCATGCACAAGGGAGAACACCTACTTTTCACCAACTCGAGATTGCCGTTCGCTGCACCTATCATCAATGCAGTGCGACCGCTGCGCTGTTTCGCGTTGACATTTGCACCATGTGCCAGCAATACTTTGACATTCTCAACAGCGTCATGTTCTGCAGCTACAAGCAAACACGTATTTCCGCCTTTTGTTTTGGTTTCAATAAGTTTAGCAGGATCACTAGAAAGCAATTCCACTAATACGGAAGCAGCATTCGGATCACTGCACGACTCTAAGAATACGGGTGGATGCGATCGTCCAGACTGACTCAAGGCCTGGGGGGCTGCATCAGTGCTAGCCCGCTGGGCTGCATCATGAAATGTGTTGAGCCCATGCGGTGTAGGAGACCTGCCTTCGTGTCCCACTGGGGTATAATGCATAAAATAGTTCGCGAAGTATCGCCCATTCAATGGGAAAGGCCTCCCATGCAAAATCGTGTGAGATTCGTACAAAAGCATCTCGCCGGGTTCCATGGTCAAGTTGTGAGCTTTCCCATCGTGTCCTATCACCTCCAGAGGCCAGGGTTCATCTACATCTTGGGCCACATTGATAATAACAGACGAAATGAGTGGTAACAGGTCGACATGAGTTGCCAAGACAGAGTTATTCTTGTACACGCGAATACCATAGAAGGATGCTTCTGTAACTTCTTGTCCAACCCACTCGGATACAATTGGCTTCACAGTATCACTTAACACGTCAAATGCATGATCGGAAAGCCCTCGTGCATCCACGAAGTAAACTGGCGATTTCCATTTATTCACGATGATAACGGGACCATACTGCTCCCCTGGTATCGGCTCTTCGTGCTCGTTCACTAAGTTTTGATCATAATACTGCCTTAGCAAATTAAAAGCTTTTTTGGGTAACTTCGTTTTTGTGTATCCTGTTTTCGTATAGTTGTGTTGAGTGGGTGGTTGCCTGAGATTTATACCGCGACGAACATCCTCAGCATCACGACATGCTTCAATTGAATACATATCATAACACCCTTGTATGTGCTTCTCGTACCGCTCCGCAAAATACGCCCTCGTGGGGTTTGAGCTCTTGTCCGGGCTATCCCAATCGTGATGATGCTGAGGGAAACTAACATCCATACCATAATCATGGGGATCCATGGATGGGTCATAACCATCATCCAAAGAGCTCTCAACTAACGGGGTTGCTCCACACCAGGATACTAGGAAAGAGAGTAACAAGAGACGATAAAACATCTCTCAAGAAAAATATACCAACTGTTGAACTTTGTACAAAAAACCCAACTAAAAGAGTTTAGAAAAAATACATTTCATCCAGTAAAAACCACAGAAACTTGTCATTTGTTAAGTGAAGAAAGCAAACTTTTGACTTTTGACTCGATTGAACACTGGGATTTCAAAGGGTTTCCGAAGAGGAAGCAGTGGTGGATAGTGGTAGAAAACACTTGGTTGGAGATCATTGTAAAAGTTGCTTAATTTATTATGGAGATGATGTATTGAATATCATGAGTGAAGAAGATAAGGCCAGTTCCAGTGACAATGAGATCATCACAATTGCTCTTGGTTTTGTCCTTGCAGGACTTGCATACGGCTATAGTAGAAAGAAAGGAGTTCTTCCAGTAGAACGAGACTTACTTGGTAAAACTTTCGTTGTCACCGGCGGAAATTGTGGTATTGGGAAAGCAACGGCACATGCACTCGTAAGCAGAGGAGCAACTGTTGCTCTTGGATGTCGTAACACAGATGCCGGATCAAAGGCGCGCACTGAAATCCTTGCTAGTATACCAGTGAGCAACGAGGAGGATCTAGAAGTACTGGAACTGGATTTAAACTCTTGGGGTAGCATTCACACCTTCCCACAGCGACTTCAGCAACTTGGCAAATTCGAGAGAGGCCTGTACTGTTTGATCAACAATGCGGGTGCTATTATGCCTGAATATTCCGAGAAGGGTGGATTGGAGATGACTATGCGCACCAACTTTTTGGGACCGCTCGGACTTACCATGAACTTGTTACCCCAGCTGCGGCGGTACAGCGCTGGTGCAGGTGCAGGTGCAGGTGCAGATGTCGCACGCATTGTGAATGTCACGAGCCGTCTTGAAAAAAATTCGAAACTATCTGATATCGAATTAGCTAATGGGCCTACAGGCTGTGGTAGCCAGCAAAATTACAGTCCCATGGCCGCGTATAGCGACTCCAAGCACGCCCAGCTTTTAGGAAGCCTCGGACTGGCCAAGAAATTGGAAGCCTCCGAAAAACACAATATCATCGTTCATGCAGTTACTCCTGGAATGGTCAGCACGTCACTTTCACGCTACCTGTCCACTCCTGTTCAGTGGTTAGTCTGGCCTCTGCAAAGAATGCTTTTGCAGACTCCCGAACAGGGGGCGATGGCTGTGGTGCATTCTGCCACTTCGAGAGAAACCAGGGGAGAAACTGGACAATACTACAGCATGAGCAGCTCAGGTGACTTTAGTAAAGTTTTCGATGGTGCCAGTGAGCGGTCTCGAAACGAGAAATTGGCTCAATCGCTGGTTGAGAATAGCATGACCCTCATCGCGAGAAGTGATTCTGACAAAGATACCGTTCAAAATGTTAACAAGACGCCAAAGGGATAAAAAAGTATCTATATTAATACTTGGTATAATAATGAGAGAAATGTTGTATCATGAATCTGTATTGCATGCAGGGTCTTCTACATATCTTCGTTGTTTTTGAATTTCCGAATCCACAAATTTCATCCGACGGTGTTAACTACCACCCGTCAGGCCCCTATCTCTACTCTCTACAGTGAAGGTGGTTCTAATAACCCCTTGATTTCCTCGGTGGTTGCCAGTGAGTACGCAGTGCCTCCGAGCTTATCCCTTTTGTGGATCTGTGCGCCGCTTTCTATCATCACTGTAGTGGACAATGGGGGTTCGAAAATAGGAATACGAGAAAGGAGAAAGGTGTGTTAGTAATTATTTTTGCTACGCTGGTCAATCGTCGTTTCGTCATGCACAAGGGAGAACACCTACTTTTCACCAACTCGAGATTGCCGTTCGCTGCACCTATCATCAATGCAGTGCGACCGCTGCGCTGTTTCGCGTTGACATTTGCACCATGTGCCAGCAATACTTTGACATTCTCAACAGCGTCATGTTCTGCAGCTACAAGCAAACACGTATTTCCGCCTTTTGTTTTGGTTTCAATAAGTTTAGCAGGATTGCTAGAAACGTTCAGAAATGCTTCTACTATTGCTGTTCTATTATTGTCACCACACTTGTCAAAAAAAATCGATCTTGCCGTCGACTTGGGTGCAGTAATGGGGTCATCTTCATAGGGTAGCAAGTGCTTGACCATTTTTGCATGACCTGGGTTGCAGCAAGAACGATCGAATACGAGTCGCGTGAGCAAGTGATTGGCGAAGGAGTCAAATTAGTGGCTGATAGTCGGCTTGGAACAAGAAGGATGGGAACAAGAAGGATGGCATGTGCATGTTCCAGGCATCGCTCAGGGCGAGTGGGTTCACGTACCGGAGAGGGCGGCGTGCTGGAGAGGGGTCTCTGGGTAATCTTTGGCCCCAAAAGCTTCAAGTGCTCTTTTGGCATCAACTTTTCCGCTGGAATAAAGCAAGTAGAGCAGTGAGTGAGTGAGTGAGTGAGTGAGTGAGTGAGTGAGTGAGTGAGTGAGTGAGTGAGTGAGTGAGTGAGTGAGTTTTTGGCCACCTTTGCCACTTCCAAATCATAGCAATCAATTCAACCAACGTACGTTTCCAGCAATACGCGCACAGTATCAGGCTCATTCTGCGTCACCGCCAAAGCAAAGCAATCACGCTCGTTACCAGCCTCGAGATTGACGTCCGCACCATATTCAATCAATTTTGATACTATCGCCGCGTTGCCACGAAAGCAAGCAATGTGAGTGGCCGTCCAGTTGAATTTCTCCACGGAATGGACATCAGCTTCATTCTCGAGCAGCAAAGTCACCACAGCAGTGTGACCAATCTCCATTCTAGCTCCAACATCTGAGTATCTTCCGTGGGCTGCCAGAGACAGGGCGGTTCTACCCCAATTTGACCGCATATTCACATTAGCTCCGTGATTTAGTAATTCCTGTACAATATCAACACTACCAGCAGCAGATGCTAGCATCAATGCCGTCTCACCATCCATGTCTCTCATATTTACATCAGGTAAACCAGTGTTGATCAGACTCCTGACTTTTTCTATATCTCCCATTCGAGATGCAACCATAAGTGGCGATCGCCAATCTATTGAGCGCGGGTAGTTTACATCGACGATAGTTTCAACGTCTTCAGTGTCAGAGCTTACTCTCTGAAACAAAATCACGAAGACGACCAAGTGTACCAAGGAGATTAGATTCATATTGGCAACAGCTTAGAAAGTATTCAGAAGGAAAAATTTCTGCGAATATAATTAGAGTGTATATATTTTGGATATGCAACTCTGTGTCTCTTCTCAACTCCCTTGTGAACCAATGGGTACCTGGCCGAAGGCCGAATGTACGAAGGTGCCCTGAGAAGCCTATTTTTTTGTCCACAAAAAACCCAGGCAAGGCAAGGCTCACAGGTTGAGGCAGAACGTACCGTGGGTCGGCTCCACTCAGAACCAACGGTGCCCAGCGAAGCATCTGCGCTGAGGTGAAGTCAGTGCAGAAGCTGCACCGTGGCGGTACCCAACCCTAGAGCGAAGTATGCAAAAATTTACTTAATGAGACAATACTGTACAAAGGATACCGGTCTAAACAACACACTCCAGGGCTCGCTGATGGTGTTGCGCAGCCAGTAGAAGTTAACAACAAGAGATATACCTCAACTTAAATTCACTGTGGCATCAAATATTAGTCTGTCGTGGACTTGAATCCGCGCTTCTTAAGGTCTCTCCTTGCTTCAAGTATATCTTCCTCCAGCTCTGG
>JACLAC010012781.1_pt1 | contig 23511 bp, 16 predicted proteins | sample 8027881 | NCBI WGS metagenome assembly JACLAC01 (sample SAMN15725517, study PRJNA655200) | protist metagenome | isolation source: fluorescence activated cell sorting (FACS) single amplified genomes of... | place: Spain: Blaines Bay Microbial Observatory, Mediterranean Sea | collected 2016-01-19 | reverse complement strand
GTTTCCTAATTCAGAAAAAAACGAAGCCTTATGTTTCTATCAACATTCTACATGTTGCTTTCAACATCTTCAAAAAGAATCTCTACTCCGATAGATGTCGAACGCTGATCCCACATTGTTTCAACAACTCCACACCAGATACATCTCTATACTGCTCTTTGTAGATCACTTCTTCTATGCCAGAATTCACGATCGCTTTGGCACACATTCTGCAGGGTGATAGTGTTAAGTATAGTTTTTTTCGTTTCGGATTGTTGTAGTCTAATTTAATCAGCGCATTGATCTCAGCATGAATCATACCCGAAGCTCCAGGATTTTCTGATTCGACTTGATTGGGCCCGCCTGCATAATTGCCGTTGTATCCGATCGCCAACACTTGACAATTATCTTCTGTGACAACCACCGCTCCCACTTGAAATCGAGGATCATACGAACGTTTGGCTATATTATGAGCAAAATCATTCCAAATTGTATCCCACCCTGGTCTCATTTTTCTCCTCCTAATATGATTCCAAGAACATCTGCAATCAACAATCTCGTCTTGGATACATAGCGTTAATTTTTTGTGATTCAGAATGTAATATTATAAATATCACACCCAAATGTCTTGCTTATCATCGATCGCAAAATGATCATATAATTTCAACAACGTACATTAACAATGTGTCTATACACCTCCAACTATCCTTCTTAATATTTTGGATACTTGTCACCAATATATGATCATTTTCTTTGCTATATAATCATCAACAGCTGGAGAATATATGGAAAACTATCAAGACGTAAAAGACAAGTTTACTCTCTTGCTATTTGCACATGAGTTCTGTCTCGAAAAGGAGATCGACCTTCCCGATGGAGGAAAAGAGACTCATTATGAATCCAACAATTCCAGGCTCATTCTCGGCTATTCACAACAAGAAAACAGTATCTACACCCAAATTTGGCTGCACTCACAATGGGTAACATTACAGCTCGACAATCATAATTCACAGGTTATTTCTTTTGCTGAAAGGGTTCAAGAGATGAAAAAAGAAGCGGAAGAACTTCTTCTACGTTCTCTTCTATAGACATGCGATTGAAACGTGCTCCTAGCCAGACACCAAATCAAGACTCAACACAATGGCGACCACATTGAATAGAAAGTGAATCAAGATGGGAGACAACAATGATTCTGTCCGCTCATATGCATAGGCACAACATACCCCAAGCGCAAAAACCGGTGGCCAAGAAATCGTCGGATGTACAATGGTAAAGAGCAAAGCACTGAGCAAGACAGAGACCAATATCCCTCGATCTTTACGCAATCCTCCGTATACCATGCCGCGAAAAATAATCTCTTCGAAGATCGGTGCCAAAAAAATAGCACCCATCGCATATTCGGTAAATTCACCCACCGATACAGCGGTCTCATCAACCAAGGCTTGCAGATAATTAATCACTGGCTGGTACATCAATCTGACGATCAGTGCAAGTCCAGCAAAAAATAGGGTCTGTTTTGCAGCCAAAAACCACGACTTGGGTTTTTGAAAACCAAAAATTTTTGCTGTATCTTTGGCTTTGTTGTACCAAAAATAAAAAGCACTGATGGCATACACAATAAAACCCGCAATCCCAAAACCAATCACAATCGGAAATTTGCTTAGATTCAAATCTATCAATGCAAAGACAATCACACTCTGTAAAACAAAGAAAGCAATAACAGCCATAATCCCATGTTCTAAAGCGATTTCAAGCCTGGGTTTGAAGCCATCATCCAGCAGATGAGGAAATTGGATACTGTATTTCTGCCATAGCGTCGCGGCCAAAAAAACAAACAAAAATAGGGTTACAAACGTTTGCAGTACATCATCAGAATAAATTGCGAAATATCCACTCCCAATAAGAAGATACATCATTCCCAAGCCGGTTTTTTTTAGTGAATCGTTGCCAAGACTTGGTTGATAATCCAAATTCCCCAACCGAAGTCCATAAAAAATAGAAGAAATACAGAAAATAAATACCGGTACAAACATGATTTTGTACAACAGAGAAAAAGTGACCTCAAAGATAATGAGATAGCCAACAATTGTGGATAAAGATACAATTGCTGCAATAATTGACCAGAAAAGCATCTTTTGAAAAAGTTGTTGCGATAAGGTTTTTGGAAATGTAAATGTCAGCCACATACTCCCTTTTTCTTTTATGGCCAAAACCGGTATGGCAGAAAGTGGTACCCACAGTCCTACCAAAAAACCTTGTAGAATCACATCTTTGGTTGTCGTGATTTCAATTCCATTCACAAAGTGATTGATTGCAATCATAAATACCGGCAAAAGCAAAGAAAACCAAAGTCTCTTTTCACGAACAAGAAGCAATATTTCCTTGCCCCAAATTCCCTTTGGTTGTAGGGTTCTTGCTATTTTTTGACCTCTATCTATGGCTTCGCTTTTTTCACGAAAACCTCTCGTGGCCAGTTTGTTAATCAGAATCCCACAAACTCCAACAATTAGGAGACAACCCAAAAGGAACCATAGGAAAGCAGTCAATCCCAAGGAAGGGTTTTGTTGGTAGAGAATGGGGAGAGAGAAAGCGACAAAAACCGGATTCCAATCCATAAAAGAAAAATTCTTCCCATACACCAAAATCTTTTGAAAGACCTCTTCATTATCCAAACTGTAATGAATAACATACAAAGAAATATAGGAAAAGAAGACAATGACACTGGATAAAAAATTGATATACTTACGAATTTTGGGACGCAACAACAGACCAATACTCATATCCAAGAGATGAATCAACGTCGCCAAAGAAAAGACCATCGGTATATACACAGCAAGAATGACGAAAAAAACCGCCTGCCAACCAAGAAGATAAAATGTTAACATCGCGATCGTTGGTAACAACAGCATTGTTCCTACACCATTAAGAAGAGCAATCCTTGCAATCTTCATCAATGAGATGGTCGACATTTGAATGGGAAGGGTCATCAACCATTCTGTATCTTTTTCGGTACTCCCCGCATCTTTGGCATTAAAGGAAAACTCCGAGCCAAAAAACAAACCAATCATGCTTAGCTGCAATGACAATAAAAAATACCCTTTCTCTGGCTCCTCCAATTGTATGAGCTTCTCTGAAAATTGTGAGACAAAGACACCGATAATTAACAGCAGAAACAGCATACCCAGAAAATTTACCAATCCTTTCTTCTCATGACCTTGTGTTATTTTGTTTCGTGTCCGAAAAAATTGCAGTTTGAGCATGAACCAGATGGCTTGTACTGTTGAGATGGTACGTGTGTTGTATTCTGTATCATTCATAATCTATCATTTTTTGATGTTGCGATTTGAATAAAAACATCCTCTAAAGAGCCTTCAGTACTGAGTTTTTCTTGTAGTTCATTCGGTGTTCCGATTGCGGCAATACGACCCTCATGAATAATGGCAACACGATCGCACAATTTTTGCACCATATCCATCAGATGGCTACTGAGAAAGACTGTGTTTCCTTTTTTGGCATACTCGACAATCCAGTTCTGTAGTTTTCTAGAAGCAATGGGGTCCAAGCCTGCCGTTGGTTCGTCCAAAATCAAAAGTTTGGGCTCATGCATTGTCGCCATTCCCAAGGCGAGTTTCTTCTTCATCCCGGTGGAGTACTTCACAGCAAATTCATTTCTGGCTTCAAGAAGATCAAAATCGCTTAACCATCTTTCAATTTTTTGCTCCAGTTCTTTTTCTTCAATTCCATGCATATTCCCTACAAAACGTAGGATTTCCTCTCCTCGAAGATAGTCATAAAACACCGGATCATCGGGAAGATATCCGATAATTTGTTTCAATGGGACCGTTTGGGTGACGATATCTTGTCCATAAATTGTTCCTCTTCCTTTCGAAGGCGTCAGTATCCCCATCAACATTTTGATGGTGGTTGTTTTTCCAGCACCGTTGGGACCCAAAAAACCAAATATTTCTCCGGATTGGACCTCTAGATTCAACTGATGAACAGCGACAAAATCACCATATTTTTTTTGACAATCTTCAAGTTTTATCGCCCAATCCATAATCACACCCACATCTAGCCCCACTCTATCAAAAAATAGAGCTCATGTTTCTAAAAAAATAGCTATACTTTTTATGACACGATGTACAGCGAATAATTGTATCCATTGCACAACAGGAGCTTCTGTCGGATTACAGTGATCGTATAATGACTGTGTCTAGAACGTATTCAAATAGAGACTCACACCTGGGGTCACAAACCATTTGGAGCAATCTTGAGACAAACACTCGAGATCAAGGAGAAGCGTATATACTGTCTCTCGCTATAATAAAGAATAATGACTTAGAAGAAATCAAGGAGACGATTATGTCATGGGATCGGAGCTGGAATTTTGAAAAAAAATCCTTGTCAATGGAAGACGTACAAGAACATACAACAAAAATATTGGCTGATCGCAACGAGATCTCTATTGTGATCGAAAAAGAAGCAAATGATTGTATTACCTGTTTTTTTTCGGTTCCAAAAGAAGGAACAGAAGAGACCGATGTAATTGAAATATCTTTCTATCATATGGGGGGTAAAAGCTATGTAATTAGCTTGGAAGGCGGTGCTGCAAACAATTCGACACAGCCTTTATCGGATAGCCTTGCAGAAGATCTCGCAGAATCTTTTGGGGCAGAGCCTCTGGAAGAATAATTGGCTCTCTAGCAATATCTTGTATTCTGAAGCGATAGTCTCATAACAAGTATATTGCGCATATCGCTCACCAATACATATATGGCGAATTATCAGCCAACATGACATTCGAATCCTGTACTTACTATCCACCAAAATCACAAATGTTGTCTTACACGATTGCTTCAATTTGTGGTTGTTTTGTTTTTCTTGGATTGGCAAAAGCTATTTCTATGGTCTTGAATACAACAATGTTATGCAATTGTATTGCCGTTCAATCAGATTGCTTACTGGCAAACGATCTTTTTATTACAACTCCTCACAGAATCAAAAACAGCCATGAATAACATCCTTCGACTTTCTTCTCTTGCTGGTTTCCTTCTCTTAATACAAGCATGTACAGCACCAAAAGAGTCCTTACAAGCGCCAAACCAAAGCAAAGAGTACTGGAAATTATGGCCTCTTTCGGTATCTAGTGATCTCAAAATCATCAATAGCCACAATAATGAGGTATTGCTTCGCGGTGTCAATATCACGTCTCTTGGAGAATATTGGCAAGGAAATCCTACATATTCACCAACCATAGCAATCACAGAAGAGGATTTTCAAGAAATGGCCAATCGCGGGATCTCAGTGATTCGACTAATTGTCCACTGGTCGAAAATAGAACCCGTACGAGGAGAAATCAACAACACATATATTGATGAAATCGATGAGACCGTGCAACTCGCTGCCCAATATGGAATTTATAGTGTGATTGATATGCATCAAGATGCATATTCTGCATTTATCTATACCCCAGAGAATGAATCATGCCCAGAAGGTACCACCCCTGGAAAGGGATGGGATGGTGCACCAGAATGGGCAACCATCACGGATGGTCTAAGCACCTGCATAACGGGTGAACGCAATAGTGCTCCGGCTGTAATCGCCGCTTGGGATCACTTTTATGACAATACAGATGAAATTCAAGATCATTTTGTTTCGGCATGGGGTAGTTTGGCGACCCGTTTTGCAGGAAGACCGGAGGTTGCTGGTTATGATATTCTAAACGAACCCGAGACATCGAAGCCCTCGACAGAACTTCTCCCTCTTTATGAAAACCTATTAACCAATGTCATTGGTGTCATTCGTGATGCAGAAGTAGATTCTGATTTTACACATCTCATCTTTATTGAGCCCACCATACCTGCTGGTGACCGCTCTATGGGTATTGTCGTTCCTGATCCAGAAAGAATGGGTGTTCAGGCAGATAATATTGTAAACGCTACCCATAATTACGCAGAATCTATAGAATTTGGTGGGCTCAGTCTCGAGCAAACCAATACCTTACTGGTCACACTCGCAGAACTGCAAGAAACAGCTCTTTGGATTGGTGAGTATGGTTTTTGGAGTACAGAAGCGGATGTGATTGCGGTAGCAGAACGATTTGCAAAAGATGAAGACCGTCATGGAATCGGTGGTGCTTGGTGGCAATGGAGACAACCATGCGGTGATCCACACAGTCTGCATATGGTTGATGGAGAATGGGTTCCGTATGATGAAGTCACACATCTTCATGCCTTTCGCTGTAGGGATGAAGTCGATTTGGGAGCAACCGAAGAATTCCTAACAATACTCGGTCGAGGCTACCCTCGTGTTACTGCTGGACGAATTCGAAGTCTCGAAAGTGATCCATATTCCGGAGATTTCCGTATGGAAGGAGAAACCCTATCCAGCAATCAAGAACTGATTATTTGGAGCCCTACCACAGCAGAAACACATACCATTCATGGAGAGGGTATAGAAAATATACAAACTGCAGAAATTGATGGCGGCCGCTTCATCATGGGAACCGTATCACAACCTGGATTGTACAATTTGAATATCTCTCAACAATAGAATTGTCATACATCACGATAAAAATACAATCCAAAAATTAGAATATTGTCATTTTCACAACAACAGAAAAATTTGATGGTTCTGCTCTTATCGGCCACAAGGAAATCGCGCATTGTAGGCATCTTGCTGATCAGTACCCTTGACGGTATTCCACGTGCTTTTCTGTAGCGCATCACATTTTTTCTTCTCTGCTTCTCGATTGGGATCGGTTCCCTTCATGGCGTTGGTTTTTTCTGTGCACGTACAAACTTCTTGCGCCAATGCAGAGCCATCTATTGATGGCTTCTCTTCATTGCATGCCCCAAAAAAAGTCAAAAATAACAACGTATATGAATGCCGCATGGGCCACCTTCTGATATCAATCTAAGAGTGAAGTGATCTAATTTTCTGGTTTCATTGTGCTTATACGAGGTGCATCTTCTCTAGGTAAGAGAGAGGCTTAACTTGCTGGTGGAGCATACGTGGTAAGTTTGATACCATCTACAGCCGCAATGTACTCTTCGATATTGGGTGTTCGACCAAGAATTGTTGATAAAACAACGACCGGTGTAGATGCAAGTAAGGATTCTCCTTTTTTCTCTTCACTGTCCGCGACAACCCGTCCTTGAAAAAGACGGGTTGATGTGGCCATAACGGTATCGCCTTTTTCGGCTTTTTCTTGATTTCCCATACAAAGATTGCAGCCTGGTCGTTCCAGATACATAATGTTTTGATATTTTGTTCGAGCGCTACTTTTTGGATCACTGTCATCAAACTCAAATCCAGAATATCGCTGTAGCACCGCCCAATCGCCTTCCTCTTTTAGCTCATTCACAATGTTGTATGTTGGAGGTGCGACAACCAGTGGTGCTTGAAAGGTCACGGTTCCATATTGCTTTTCAATATTCCGCAGCATCTGGGAAATAATCTTCATATCGCCTTTGTGAACCATACAGGATCCAACAAAACCAAGATCTACTTGTTTCGTCCCACCATAAAATGAAATGGGTCGAATCGTATCATGTGTGTAGCGCTTGGAGACATCTTCGTTGTTAACATCTGGATCGGCTATCATGGGTTCTACGATTTGGTCGAGATCAACCACAAATTCCGCGGAATATTTTGCATTCGCATCTGGAGCCAGCGCCGGCTTTTCACCGGAAAGAAGTTCTACGATCCGTCTATCTGCTTTGTCGATTAAACCTTGTAAAACTTTCTTTTCATTGTCCATCCCTCTTTCGAGCATGACTTGAATACGGCTCTTTGCGATCCGCAAGGACTCGGCCAAGGTCTCACTATTGGAGATACAGATCGAAGCCTTGGCCTTCATCTCGGCCGTCCAATCTGTGAAGGTAAATGCTTGATCGGCCAATAGTGTACCAATATGAACCTCGATGACCTTACCTTGAAAGACATTCTCTCCATCAAACTCTTTGAGCATCTGGGCTTGGGTGGCATGAACCACATCACGGAAATCCATATGATCTTTTAATGTCCCTTTGAAGGTGACTTTGACGGATTGCGGAATCGGCATTGTTGCCTCTCCTGTTGCCAAAGCCAGTGCAACCGTTCCAGAATCAGCACCAAATGCGATTCCTTTCGACATCCGGGTATGCGAATCACCACCGATGGTAACATCCCAATCATCCACGGTGATGTCGTTTAGAACCTTGTGAATTACATCGGTCATTGGGCGATATTTTTTCTGTGGATCACGGGCTGTAATCAGACCAAACTTATTCATAAAACTCATTAGCTTCGGGATGTTTCTTCGCGACTTTAGGTCCCAAACCGAAGCGGTATGACAACCAGACTGATAGGAACCATCGACTGTCGGAGAAATTATGGTTGCCGCCATCATTTCTAGCTCTTGCGATGTCATGAGACCGGTTGTATCTTGGGAACCCACAATATTTACCTGTACACGAACATCGGAGCCCGTATGAAGAACCTTTCCTGGTGTAACACCCACAGCATTTTTGTTGAAGATTTTCTCTACTGCGGTAAGGCCTTGCCCTTCATGGGAGATCTCCTTGGATTTTGCAAAGACACTTGGCATCTCGATGCCGAGAATGGCTGCTGCGGTTGTTTGGAGCTTCTTTCCAAATACAACTGCATATGAACCTTTCGCACGGATAAACTCGAGCTTTTGAGGGGTTAGGGCAGACGAGATATCGCACAATTCCTTACTGCTATCCTCATTGTATAACTTTTTGGTCTTTGTATTGATTGTGAGAACGGTACCGGTATCAATCGAGAAGAGTTGTTCCAAAACCGGCTCATCATCCTCATCCATAATGACTTCACCATCAGCATCGAGTTTTTTGACCCAATTTTTTAGGTCAATGCCAATCCCTCCTGTCACACCAACAGTTGTTAGGAAAATGGGAGAAATTCCATTGGTACCACCGACAATCGGTGCAATATTGATAAAAGGAACATACGGACTGGCTTGAATACCTGTCCAAAGCGCCACATTGTTTACACCAGACATCCGTGATGATCCCACACCCATGGTTCCTTTCTCTGATACCAACATCACACGTTTGTCGGGATGTTTCTCTTTGAGACCCAAAAGAATATTTTGTTGTTCTTTGTTGTGCTCAAAGAGACACTGGCCATGTAACTCGCGATCTGCGCGAGAATGTGCATCACTGCCAGGCGAAAGAAGATCTGTGGAAACATCACCAATCGCTGTAACATAAGTGACCACCTGAATCGTCTCATCGACCGGCGGAAGCTCTGTAAAAAACTCGGCCTTTGCGTAGCTCTGGAGAATGTCGGTCGCAATCGCATGTCCTTGTTTGTATGCTTCTTGCAAACGATCGGTATCTGCTTCATACAAAAACACCTGTGTTTTGAGAACATCTGCTGCTGTCAAAGCTATCGCTTGGTTCTCACCAAGCGCCAAGTCCAAAAGAACCTCTACAGAAGGTCCACCCTTCATGTGAGACAACAATTCAAAAGCAAAGACAGGTGTAATCTCTTCTACTACAGAATCTCCCAAAACAATCTCTTTCAAGAACTGTGCTTTCACACCCGCTGCACTGGTCGTTCCCGGAAGCGTGTTGTAGATAAAGAAATGCAAAGACCCCTCTCGATGCTCATGCTGCGTATCTTTGATCTGTGCAATTAATACTTCTACAAGATCTGCATACTCAATCGGCTTTGGATGTAATCCTTGTTCTTTTCGCGTTTCAATCTGTTCTAGATAATCTGTATATAAGCTCATTGTTCTCTCTGCGAAAAATGGAAATGGATGGAGATAAAAACCACCAAATAAATTATTTCGATAGTGGATCTCCTGCAAGGTATTTTTCATTTTCCAACAAAAGACACCTATTAAAAACCCCTACTATCATTGATAGTATACCTACCCTTTATGACTTTGATCTGTCCACAATCACAAAGAGTTTTTTACATTTTACCATATTCTATTAGAGAACGTATAGAAAAAAAATCGCTTTATAATTACGGAAAACCCTAAAAACAATCATTTTAGATACGTTTTTTTAGTATTTGGAAGCATAACCATCACAAACCTTTTTTATCAACAACAAAAACACCATATGAAATGGAAATAATCTTTACGAAATGGAAAGATTACGGATCAAACGTCGACAGTGGAACGTTGTGACAACAATCAAAGGATCTGATATGGCTTTGGACGATGAACGCTCAGCAACCACTCCTTTCCTTCATCACATCTCATCTCTCCGCTCTCCATAGCCAAAAAACGGTTCCTATGGGACACAATCTCTATCAAAAGACGCATCCGAACATTGGATTTCGAAAAAATTCTAGATACGTACCGAGTCTTCCAAAAAATAACAATGATGGTGTTATCTTTGATCGGCAAGCGTTTCCATAATCAGATCACCGATTTGATCAGGAGAGCCCTGGTAATCTCTTACATATCGGTTCGTTATAATGGCTGCTGAAATACCGATTTGCGGACAAATAATCACATACGCATTGACCCCATCTCGCCCGCCATTCTTTCGAAAACAACGACCAGCATTCTCAATCTTCAGGCTCCTACCAACCAAGCTGTAGCGACTGGCCTTCCCAATACTTCCACCTTCTTTCCGGTAATGCACCCGAGACAAGTACATCTTATAGTTTTCTTCAGGTACTCTCATCCGCTCTGCTGTCAGCAGCATCGATCCAAGACGAGCCAGATCAGAAGCGGTCGAAACAATCCCGCCAGATCCCACCAAACGCTTTTTTAGAGAAGCCCTATCTATCGATTGGGTTCCAGATCCTGCAAGATGTGGCAGAGCCAAACGCTGTAATTGATCTGGATTGGTATAATCCAAAACATCTGTATCTTGTAGTGCAAAGGGTTTGGTAATACGACTGTGGAGCAAATCTCGATAACTGGAGCCCGACACGTTCTCAAGAGCAACACCAAGAATACCAAAACCGAGATTGGAATAGCTTCTGTCTGTTCCGGGTACAAATTTTGGCGCCTTTGCACCGAGTTGTTGATACAGCTTCTCGATTTGAAGACCATCATAGGTCGCATCACTTTCTCGCATCGCCCCTCCTGTACCACGAACAAGGCCAGATGTATTGGTCGCCAACATCTGCAGTGTAATCCGAGAACCGACCTCGGGATTGGTGGTAATGGGGGTATTCGGAGGCAGATATTTCTCCAAACGATCACTGGGCTGCAAAAGCCCTTCTTCCGCCAATCGAATCATGAGAAAATTGGTAAAAAACTTACTCACTGATGCAACTGGATACAAAGCAGAACGCTTCTGATCTTTGTGTTTGGGATCTCCTGCTGTATACGCAAAGAAGACTCCAGACGTATCTGCCATTGCAATTTGAAGAGAAGGATACGCATCGGATCGAATCTGAGAATCCATCCAATCTTGCATGATTTTCACACTTGCACCACTCTTTTTCAACTCATGTGTGCGAATTGTTGGAAATGAAGAGAGTTCTACCGGTGACTTTAAAATGCTATCAAATCGAAATTCTTCACCAACAAAAATCGTTAACCCGAGGTACGGAATTAACAGCAACACCTGGCTAAGAAAATTATTTGGCCGTGGTTTTTGGAAAAATAAAAACAAAACATAGACCAACCAAACCAAACTCATCCCCAAAAGAATACCAAAAGAAGCGGCCTTGGCACTATCATACAGAGAATGAAAGACCGCAGCCATCACAGCCCCTCCAACAAACTGTAAAACAATTACCCTTTGTGTATTTTTGCGTATATCTGGTTGTTCTTCCATATCCGTTTCCTTGATTTTTCTATACGTATCTCATCATATCCTATATCATCCAAAGTGATTCTTGATATCGAAATATCCCCCAAAAACAAGGATATACGTATCCAAAAGCACTTCACAGAGCAGCATGAACATTAGAGGAAATACATGATCATTGATCATTTTTACGTGGAAGAAATACATGATTATTGATAGTCTTCTCTCTCCTCAAAGTATGGTGACATATGCTTCTTTTTTCTCTGTTGTTTTCAGCCCACGCTGAACCCTGGCAATCGGCGCCCGAACCGATACACAATCTGTTACAAAAGAACAGACCACCGATGTCTTATATCGGAATCAATAAAAAATGGGTCTATGAATACGACCGACCAAACATGCCCAGTATCAAGGATTTACAGGCTCCCATTGAACGATTGGCAGGAATGAAAATCGACCCCAACACCAATGGCAGATCAAGAGCAAACTACTATACGGGTCTTCGTCGATTCAATCTGAAGGGCAAAAACCAACAGGAGCTCGATGTTGAGAAAAACTTTCGATTTACAACATTTTCTCCCTCTCCTTCTGGAAAAAATGCATACATCACATCGTTGACAGACGATGGTTATTATCTGTGGTTGGTCGAAATGGAGGATTTCACAGCACGGCAGATTAGTACCAAAAAACTCAATGCAAGCTATGGTAGCCCATGCAAATGGCATGGAGATGAAAAAATTCTCTGTAAGATCATTCCCGAAAACAGAGGCAATCCACCAATAGAAAACACCACGGGTCCACGCATTGAAGAAAACTTGGGAGAGAATAAGCCGGTTCGAACCTATACGAACCTACTGCAAAGCGATCTCGATAAAAGTAAGTTCGATTACTACTTTGAGAGCGAGGTGTGGTCGTTTCATATAAATGGAAAAGAAGAGAAAACACTTCCAAAAGCGGTATATGAACGTTTTTCGAGCTCTCCAAACAACAGCTACCTTCTGGTATCTGCGTGGCAAAAACCATGGTCGACAACCGTTCCTGTCCGACGATTTGCAAAGCGCATGTACGTCACTGACAGCAATGGAAAGGAGATACAAGAAATTGAAAATCTTCCAATCGCAGACAACATTAATACAGCTTTCAACTCGGTTCGAACCGGAAAACGCTCGGTGGGATGGCGATCGGACAAAGAAGACACTCTCTACATGATCGAAGCTCTCGATGATGGCAATGCAAAGAAAGAGACAAAAAAAAGGGATGCCATATCGATCTTGGAAGCTCCTTTTAACGGCACAGCGAAAAAGATATTTGAGACCGAACTGCGTCACTATGATATCGATTGGGGACTTGATGGAAAAGCGATAATCAGCAGCTATTGGTATGATACGCGAATGGCCAGACAATGGCTTGTTGATCTCCAAAAACCCAAAAATAAACCAACCCTACTTATGGAGATGAACTACCAAGATGCATACGCTGATCCAGGAGATATTCTCACCAAAAGAACGCCACAAGGTACTGCTGTAATTCAGTCCACATCCAACAAAAAATATTTCTACCGCGCAGGAAAAGGTGCCAGTCCAAAGGGGGTATTTCCATTCCTCGATCAGTGTCCTCTCGATGGTACAAAATGCAAGCGCATCTGGCAAGCAAAGGGCAACAACTACGAGACCTTCAATCGCCTTCTCGATGACAATGCCAAAAGATTTGTGACCGCATACCAAGACAAAAAAACACCACGAAATCTACACTTGCGAAAAAAGGGAAAAAGCAAGAGCAAGGCCATCACGACATACCAAGACCACATGCCTGAGATGAGTGGTATACAAAAAGAAAGAATCACCTACAAACGCAAAGATGGTGTACAGCTTTCTGCTACCTTGTATCTCCCCGCTGGCTATCAAAAAGGCAAAGATAAGCCTCTTCCTACCTTATTGTGGGCTTACCCCAGTGAATTCAAGTCGGCCGCATCGGCCGGACAAATTCGAAACAGTATGCACACCTTTAGTAGACCCGCATATTCCTCTGTGTTGTTTCTCCTTACACAAGGCTATGCCATCGTCTCCAATCCAACCATGCCGATCATCGCTGAAGGCGATACTGAGCCCAATGATGATTATGTCAATCAGTTGGTCATGGGAGCAGAAGCGGCTGTTGATCATGTTGTCTCCATGGGTGTTGGTGATCCCAAAAGGATGGCGATTGGTGGTCATTCCTATGGTGCTTTCACCACCGCAAATCTACTCGCCCACACCGATATATTCAAGGCAGGAATCGCTCGTAGTGGAGCCTATAACCGAACATTAACCCCTTTTGGATTCCAATCAGAGCAACGAACCTTTTGGGAGAAACCGGAAATATACTATACAATGAGTCCCTTTATGCAAGCTGCAAAAATCAATGAACCCATACTATTGCTACATGGAGCAGACGATCCCAATACAGGAACATATCCCATGCAATCAAAGCGCATGTTTGAAGCCTTAAAAGGGCTGGGTGCCACTGTTCGATGGGTTGAGCTGCCTTATGAGGAGCATGGATACCGCTCTCAAGAGGGTGTTGAACATGTTCACTGGGAAATGATCAATTGGATGAATACCTATGTAAAGAAACAAGATTGATTCAACATTGCAATCTCCATATTGCAATCTCCATCAACATTGGCACAGCAGCGTGACGATTATAGCAACCAAAGCCTACATCCCGAGGTATAATTGATAACAAAAGGAGCTTCTATGCCGGATTGGATGATTTGGATGCCTCAAGGCGCCAATATGGATGATATGTTGATTTTTGCTGCAACGATCTGGATGATCCATCAAGTTTTTGCGGTTGGCAGCTCTTTCTTCTTCAACCACATGCACAAAAACAATATCTTTCCGTTGTTGCGATTTGCAAAAGGGAAGCCGCCACCCCAAAAACTGTATCGTTCAGCCTGGAAAGAATGGTTTTTAAGCCACCTATTGTTCTTACCATTCTTTATGGGTCTTGTCTTATATCCACTGTTCTTGATCAGTGGCGGGAGTATGACTGCACCTTGGCCAAGTGTTTTTGAACTGGTTTGGCATATTGTTGTCTGTCTGTTTGCCAATGAAACCATTTTTTACTTCAGCCATCGATTCCTACACAACAAAAAAATGTTTCGATTGATTCACCGCAAACACCACACCTTCCGGCAAGTACGTCCGGTGTGTAGCGAGTATGCACATCCAATTGAAAATGCCATGAACTTGATCGCCATGTATGCAGGATTGGTTCTAATGGGAAGCCATTTTCTAACATGGTGTCTGTGGGTTGCCATACGTATTTATGAGACCAACGATGGTCACAGCGGATATGGACATATCGATTCCGCGTCACGTCATGCATACCATCATCTTTACCCGACCAGAGGGTGCTATGGAACCGCTCTTGGATTCTGGGATCGCGTACTTGGTACGGACAAAAAGTGGAGAGAATGGAAGGCAAAGCAAGAGCAAAAAGACATCGCATCATAGATTGCAGATATTGCGTATTTCTTTTTTATACTCCAATAAATATTTCCCGGCAGAGCTGATAGTGATTTTTTCGTCAAGAAGAATCGTGCTCAACATCATTCTGGTGTAAACACAAGTGGATACGAGATGGTTATGTTTCGCGTTTCCAATGAATCTGATTTTTTGACCATATCACTCTTCATTCCAGGTGGAAACTGCATCTGTACAAACTCTTCCAGCACACATTCTTTGAATTCATCAGAGCCGAGTGTATCTTCGGTTGTCGTCGCCTCGGACACCGATCCATCTTGTTCAATGACAAACTTCACCATCAAGCGCCCACCCAAAGCTGGATTCTTTCTAAGGCTTTTCGTATAACAAGACGAGAATCCTTCCATGTGGCTTTTTATCTTTTGATCTATTATTTCCTTATCAAAAACCCCTGTGCGTACAGGATTCACAGCTCCCTTATCTTCGGTTTGATTGGGTACACGCACTGTTTTCGTCTCTTCGGTTTCTGTGGCTTCAACGGACTGCTGCTCTGTTGTGGAGGGTGTTGAAACGGGGGTTTTCATACACCCCAAAAATACAAAGGAAAGACCAATTGTTGCCATCATAGAAAGCTCCCTATTTGTTTCTTATGTCATCGTTCTGCGATCCCAATAAGAGACTCCGATATGAAAAAGTATACACCACATTTCGTATCCCAATCGTATCTATTTCGTAGAATGTGGGCTATCCATTTCTCCACAACATACAATCTCCGACGGCGCTTGCGGTGGCATCCTCTGCTTACGGAAGAAACAAACCATAATCGGGAGTATTTGGGTGCTCTGCAGAGAGGTAGCCACTATAGTCGATATAGCCCGCACAAGAGAGATCATCCGATTTGTCAAATATCATTGATTCAATCGTTGTAACATCGGTTGTACCCCAATAATTCGATGTACCAATCATCTGGGAAGAGCTATATCCAGAAGGCAAAATCAGAGCAATCTCACCAGCATCCCAAAAACTATTGTTGTGTGCATATACCATCGCAGATCCATATGCCGCCCAATTCTCAATCGCATAGTTTGTTGTCATGTCGTAGAAAGCGTTGTTCTCCACATACAGGTTGATGGAAGACATGCCGGCACTGATTCCACCACTTCGAATAAAGACGTTTCGCTCAATATATGAATCAGCAGCAATGTACCAAAGATACAGATAAGAACCTACATCTTTGAGCACAGTATCTCGAAGTAAAAGCTGTCCTGTCACAGAATGTCCTGTACCCTTGTATAGCGATCCGCCCGTTATCAAAGCATAATTGATATCCATAACAAAGAGAGACGTACTGCTGGGACCAGGTTTGATATGGAGCTGATCCAGCTCTACCCGATCATTCGCTGTTCCTTGTACCGAAAGGGTTCCAAATGTTTCCAGACTGTAGCCATTTCCGCCGACAATCACACCCGGCTCCATTGTCAATGTAACACCGACATTCAGCTGCACATCACCACCAAAGCAATATGGACTGTCAGCAGAGGTCCATGTTTCATCAGTGTTCATGATACCCACAGGAACAGCTGTGGTGTCGGGATCGTCGCTATCAACCAGGCCATCACAATCATTATCGACGCCATCACAGCGCTCAATGGCTCCTGGATAGACATCCGCATTGCTGTCATCGCAATCTGTGTTGTCGACGATGTATCCGGTTGGCGGATTGCAATGCGCTTCTTCGGTTTGTGGATCTCCAAAACCATCACCATCCGTGTCGAGATACCACAAACTACCATCAATCGGGTTTTCATCAATCTGTGTATTGCAATTGTTATCTATGGAGTCACAATACTCGTCTGCACCTGGGAAAGTATCGCTGTCTGTATCGTCACAATCACTGCTATCAGACACATATCCAGTAATTGGAGAGCAAGACTGGAGTGCTTGCGAAGAATCACCAAAACCATCAGTATCGGAATCGAGATACCAGGTGAGAGCATCGATCGCAGATGCTTCATCGATGGCACCATCGCAATTGTTATCAATACCATCACACAATTCTGCCATGGCTGGATGAATACCATTGTTGTTGTCATCACAATCATCGCTGTTGCTAACATATCCCAAGATGGCATTGCACTGCATCGTTGAATAGCCTGCATCTCCATATCCATCAGCATCATTGTCGAGATACCAAACAGTCCCGTTACTGGGGTTTTCATCGATATTCCCATCACAGTTGTTGTCGAGACCATCACAAATTTCCGGTGCGCCCACATGGGTATTTGCATTGCTGTCATCACAATCACTATTATCAGAAACATATCCACTCGGTGGTGAACAACCTATATTTGTGATGTTGGCATTTCCAAATCCATCGCCATCAAAATCTTGATACCATGTATCGCTACAATCTTGCACCGTAAGCGATATGGATGTCTCATCGTACAATGCGTCGCCATCTTCTGCCCGTAGCGTAATCACATGATTCCCTTCAGAAAGAGATTGGGAAAAAGAAAACAGTCCATTGGCATCAGGAGACATGGTTTGTAGAATACCATCCAAAGAGCTCTCCCATATGATATTTAACTGGCTCAAATCGGAGTCTTCATCAAAAACCTCTCCAGAAAATGCAATCGATGCAAAAATCGAATGCTCTGTATTGGTGGCTGGCGCAAGAATATGGACAATCGGCTTTGCTAGAATTTGTACAAAGACACTATCAAGACAAGAAGTACCTTGTGAATCCTCTGCCAATACACTGAGCTCATGAAGGCCATAGGAGAGTTCTGATAGCGCAATCGATGTCTCTCCATTGCTATTGATGTTCGACGTTCCCAGATCGCCATCAATATCGGAGGACCATTGCACCAAAAGGGTACTGGCATCACTCTCCTGATCGACGATACTCGCGGTTGCGATATTGAGATCGGTTGCCAGTAACTTCTCTCCAGATGTTGGTGCTGTAATGCTACATGAGGGGGCTGTATTCTGGGCCAAAACCGAAATCGTCGTCGTCAATACCGCAGTGGCTCCTTGGGCATCGCTGAGATGTAGGGTTATCCCATGTTCGCCTTCAGAAAGGGTCGAAAAACCACTGATAAGCCCGCCAGAGTCTGCTTCGGTATCCAAAGCAAGAATGCCATCGATGGTTGATTCCCAGTAGGCTTCTATCCCTTCTGGTCCAGACTCAATATCATCGATTTCCGCAGTGAACTCTATCAGTGTTCCTCGTTCATATTGTGCCGCTTGTGGCTGCAAAATCTCTCCAAAAGGAGGTGTGTTCTGCTGAATAGCAAAATCAAGAGTTTCAACTGCCGATGCATTTTGGGGATCGCGAACAATTACAGATACCTGTGTTTCCCCTTCAAAAAGGGTCACTTCGCAGCTGGTTGCACCATTGAGACCCGGAATGACAAACGGACAGAGAACTCTCTCTTCTACCAACCACTGTACCTCAAGATCTGCCGAAAGATGATTGGCATCACTGGCAGTTGCATAGACTGTAAATGGAGTGTCCAAAAATACCACATCACCATTTTGATGCGAGGTGATTACGAGCTCTGGTGTACTGTTATTGACATTGACTGTTTTGCCACCCTCACAGCCAAGAAAAAATACGATAGAAAGCATTGATACCCCTCCAAAAAACACAATATCTGCATGTTGAAATTGTAATTCAGTACAACCCCGCTGCACACAAATTTTAAAAAGTGTATCAAAATCCAAGCAGCGGTCGGTATTCGGTTTTTCTCAAAGCGAGCAGTTCTTCTGTACCCAGATCGTCGCTGTTTTGTCGCTGCAGGTTTTTTCAGAAAAAAAACCACAATCATATCCGCCAAGAATCCCTATTCTCTAGAAATATTCATGTGCAAAAAACCTCAATTCATATTTGCGAGCATGGCAATAATGGGCTCTAACTTGACCGCTCGAAGATGGTGTAGCAATATTGCATAGTAGACGATAAAGGCCAAAATAATACTGACCACTGCCATCGGACGTCGGTGCCGACCCCACAAAAGATAACATCCCAACCCAACCAAAGACGTTTTGACACAAACAAACAGTACCGGCTGGGAAATGATTAGATTCATTAGCGGATTGGCTTCATTGGCTTCTCCTCGTTCAATCCAATTGATTGTAAAGATGGCATCCAACAAGTTTAAAATGATGATGACGGTTAATATCCACCACAACAATCGAAACTGTTGCTCCGTACCGACCCAGCTCGCTGCTGGCACACCCAACTTGTCTTCCTCCCTTCTCGCCACACAACCCCCTACTGTTCATCGATATAAAAAAGAGCATCCCAACGGAAGAACCTCCTTATTACAACGGCTGGAATCAAGAAATCAATTAAAGAAATTGAAAAAAATCATCTTGTACACCCAAAACCATACCCATATCAACAACAGGTACACATGATGAATGTCGATCGACATTCTCCCTGTTCTTGGGATCTTTTCCATAGCAACAATAAACCTTCAAATAGACCAAAATTAGACGGTTTTTGAAAAAAAATGGATCTCGCTGTGAATCATATTCATTTTTTTGTTTCCTTTTTTTGCGGTCATCCGTATAGAAACCTCAAAGATGGAGTTCTCAGCATGGTTATCCCTTGGAATCAAAAGACAATGGAAGCAGAAATACAAAAAACACTTCCCAAAAGACATACTGCAGAGCTCCGGTTTCCCATGATGCACGGAGAGCACAACAACATTCAAAAAAAACAGGTTTTGGGTATTGGAGGTATGGGTACCGTATATTTGGCGGAACAAAAATTCCCATTTCGCAATGTTGCTGTAAAACAAGCAAATAATGATACTACGACATCACAGGCAACAATATTTCAAGAAGCGATGATTGCTGGTGGATTGGAACATCCTTCTATTGTACCGATATACGAAGTACAGCACAGTGAAATACATGGACCAGAAATCATAATGAAGCGTATTGAAGGTCAAACTTTTTTGGAGCTGATACAAGAGAAACAAGGTAAGGATGGCTGGATCAAAAGAGCCTTTCATATCTGCATCGCCATTTGTCAAGCACTAGAATATGTACACAGCAAAAGAATTCTGCATCGTGATATCAAACCAGAAAACATTATGCTTGGACGATTTGGAGAAGTGTATCTGCTGGATTGGGGCTTGGCGGTTCCGATGGATAATGCTGAACACCTTCCCAAAGGGATTTGTGGATCCTTACAATATATGCCCCCGGAAATGCTATTGGGAGATCCTTCTGTTCTCGATGAAAGAACAGACATATTTTTGCTGGGCGCCACCTTACATGAAGCCATTACAGGAGAAGCGCGCTATTCTGGTACATCGATGGAAGATATAAAAGAACAGATTCGTCGCTGTAAAGAAAAAGTTATCAATCGTGAAAATGGAGAGATGATTGGTGCAATCATAAACAAGGCATGTGCACGCAATCCAAACGATCGCTATCAATCGATGCAAGATTTTCGAACCGAATTGGAGCTATTTCTGGAACGACGCGAAGCGGTGGTGTTGCGCAACATGGCCGATAAAGAAAGATCGACATTGGAAGAAGGGCTAAAAAAACAGCTACCTGCAAAACTCTTATTCCCTCATTTTCATCGAGCACGATTTGCATATGAGAGAGCGCTAGAGATTTGGAACGAGGATATGGATTCCAAGAAAGGATTGTTCCAGCTTTTAATGACCGCGATCCAATTTCATCTATCTCGTCATGAACTCGATGTTGTAGAGCAGTTGTTCAAATATGCAAAGCCCAATTCTTCAAAAGAAAAAGACCTCTTCATGCTGAGACATAGACAATATGAGAGTATGAAACACGAAAGACGTCGCCTGGAATCCATTGCCTCAAAATACGACTTCTTTCCCTCCATGCGCTCCCTAATCATCGTTGTGATCACCTTTGTTTCGATCGCCGTCATAGCCTTGTCTTTCTTAAAGCCCCTCCAACAACTTGATGCTTCTTTGGTTTCACCTGCGCTTTTGTTTTATCACTCCATCTTCTACTTATTTCCAGTCGCGCTGTTTCTGATTCTGGGCAGAGAATTAATCCAAAAGAATCTTGCCATTCGAAAGGTGGTTACCGCCATTTTTGGTTCTATATTTATTGTGATGCTGCATCGCTGGATTGCCATGGAACAAGGAGATGCCACACACGCCATTATTGCGGTTGATTTCTTCATTCTGGGGGTGGGATTTGCTTCTTGTTCGCCGATTTTGTCGAGTGGTCTTTTTCTTGCCGTCATTTCCATTGGGATTGGAATGGGAACATACCTATTTCCGCAAACCGTGTGGATGGGAACTCTCGGATTCACACTGTCGACCATCATCCTCCTTGGCTTTGATGGTTGGCGAATGTGGATCAGTAGAAAATAGATCCAATACAATCACCAACAACAATTATTCTGGGAGAAAACGTACTTCCCAATTCATCATATGGTGCATTGCACGATATCAATCTACACAATCCAAAATATATTGGAAAGACTTTTCGATGTACACTGGATGTGTTTTGAGATAAAATCCACTTGCCAAGAAGTGTATGATGTCGGGTAAACACAAGCACGAATCTCAAAAAGGAAGGAAAATATGCTCTCTCATCGTTTTCGCTCTTTGATTAATGTGGCACTATTTCTCTCCGTACTATCTGTGAACTACCTGGCAAATGCACTCCCCATCAATGGGATTACGCAACGGGAAATCTCTGCGGAATATCACATATATCTGACACCAGCAGGCTATGTCTTCTCCATTTGGGGAATCATCTATTTGGGATTGAGTGCATACATCATCGTGCAAGCGCTTCCCGCACACCTCGACAAGCGTCGACTTCGCGCCTTGGATCTGCCTTTTCAGCTCAGCTGTATATGCAATATGCTGTGGCTTATTGTCTGGCATTATCGCCATTTGACAGTATCTGTTGCTCTAATGTTCGGTTTGCTGGCAAGCTTGGTGTGGATCTATAGACAATTGGATCATGGTCGTCATCAAGTACACGTGGTCAATCGCTGGTTTGTGGAGCAAACCTTTGGTGTCTATTTGGGATGGGTCGCGCTTGCGACGATCCTCAATGTTTCCATCTGGCTCAATTCGATGGGCTGGAACGGCACACCACTTACACCCCAAGGATGGGTCGTTATCCTACTGGGAATCGCTTGCATCCTCTATCTATACTTGGGTTTTTCTCGTCGAGATGCTGCCATTGTTGGGGTTTTGGCTTGGGTTGGCATTGGGATCGCAGTCAAAAACCCAGGCGAAGATATGATCCAAATCGCATGCGGAATTGTGGCTCTTGTATGCATCGTTGCATGGATACGTATCCTGTGGTTCAATCAACGCCTACCCCAGACAGTTGTCGATTCGTAACCACACAGACAGAGGGAAGAGAGAAAGCAGCAAAATTTTTTACTCCAAAGTATATTGTAATTGTATACCTATCGATACATAAAATGTGCCGAACGATTTGCTCTCCTAATCGGTGTCATCTGTTGCTTCGCCGCAGACCGAATTTGTGGGGGGTACCGTATCTACAACAGCAACATCCATTCCTCCCATCCATGCAACAACCGCATCATGAAAGCTGACAGGGTTTTCATTTACATAGATCAGAGTCTCAAAAAACCATTCATTATCGGTTAGACCAACATGCTGGGTGCATCCCGGTCCATATACAGCAATCGGTCGTTCTGGTGCTTCATTCCCATCTTCTGAACTCGAACGAAGCATCAGGGAACGAACACCCAAAGCAAATTCTTCCATTGTAAAACCAGCATCGATATAGGCTTTTGAAATGGTGTTGTCGGCAAGCGACATACGAACAAAAAGAGGTGCATCAACAATGTGATTGCGCAAACCATATCCTGTCCAATCACAAAGGTATTCTTCCTCTTCAGGATGAGCATCAAGACAACTTTGATCAAAAGCTGGCTGGGCATATTGCTGATTGATATCAAAACGAAGCTTTCTCTGGGCTACATATGTATCAAGGGCTTCGCCTGCTGGTAAATCCAAAGTGGTAGGAGAATAATTGGCATCACAAACAATCCATGGAGAGACCCCCAAAGAGCGAAGATATTCAGCCGTACGATCGGCAGTATTCATGACACCCTGACACCCTCCAGAAGTTCCTGTCCACAAAGCCCAACCTCCGCCTGCCAGCGGAGGCAAGGTTTCTTCACCGCCATCGGAAACAGCACCGGCTTCCAGTACAGAGAAAACCTCCTCCAAAATACCCTTTCCATTAAAGTGGATTCGGAATGCGGGTATCTCATCAACGGCATCTACTTCGACATTTTGCTGGGTTCCAGCCCA
>JACLAC010005589.1_pt1 | contig 23515 bp, 15 predicted proteins | sample 8027881 | NCBI WGS metagenome assembly JACLAC01 (sample SAMN15725517, study PRJNA655200) | protist metagenome | isolation source: fluorescence activated cell sorting (FACS) single amplified genomes of... | place: Spain: Blaines Bay Microbial Observatory, Mediterranean Sea | collected 2016-01-19 | reverse complement strand
ATATCGCATCACCGGCTTTGACATGTACTTCAACCGCTTCTTCTACCTGATCAACAGAAGGTGCTTTTTCTTTAAATCTGGGATGTAGTAAATTTGACTTGTGACTGCCCGGAACCACCATTGTTGCACCAGCCCCTGGGCCCACATCCGTTAAGGCCAGTAGAATATTGATCTGGCCACAACGAAATTCAAAATTATGATAACGAAATTGTGTCCGCGTACGACGCTTATGCGCCCCCGAATGCAATCGGGTCGCACCACCCTGACCACGTATATCAACGAATGATTCATCAATAAATAAACCGTCACCGCCAATAAAACGGTTCATATGATCCAACCAAGCCGGATGATCAATTAAGCCTTCAAAGGCTGCTCCCATTTCAAATACATTATGCAAATGCATATGAGCTCCCACCCCAGCCGCACGATGGACATTACCACACCACTGATCCGGCTCTAGCGCCCTATACATTTCCAACTCGGTATTTAATGCTGCTATATGGTCGGTATTTAACGCTTCTTTCAAAACCAAATACCCCCGTAAATCAAAGAGATATTCTTCCATTTCTGTTGGCATATATTATTCCTAATTAATAATTCAAGCCACGGCTACCGCTAGTAGATATTCACAAGGTTTATCTTCCTGCGGCACTACTTCAAATGTGCTGTCTGCCGTTATAAGCACGGTACTACCAATCCCCATCGGATATTGCTCCTGCTCACTACAAATCATTGCCTTCCCATCAATTAGCGTCAACGCTTGGAACACCGGTACAGAACAAAAGGCTCTGGCACTATCCAAACGCTGCAATTGCAACTGAAAATAAGGCGTATCAACCAACATCCCTCCGGCTTGACCAACACCGGGTAATTGCCACCAAGGCACCGGTTTAAGCGGTTTAGCAGCGAAATCAATCACCTCTAAGGACTGCTCTATATGTAATTGGCGTGGTTTGCCATCCAATCCTAAACGATTATAATCGAAAAGTCGAAAGGTCAAGTCACTTGCTTGTTGGACTTCATAAATAATTACCCCACGACATAACGCATGTACCGTTCCCGGCGGCACAAATACCACATCACCACGCTGTACGGAACAAAAATTTACCACCTCTTCGACACAGTCAGCAGCAAGTGCCTGCACCAGATCTTGGGGTTCAGTGCCCGGCTTTAAACCATAGGCAATACGCCCATCTGTCGCATCTAAAATGAACCAGGCTTCCATCTTGCCAAAAGGTCCCAAACTATTTCTCTGCGCATATACATCATCGGGATGGACCTGAATAGACAGATCTTGTTGTGGATCCAATAATTTAATCAACAATGGGAATGCTGCTCCATAACGCTCCCATACCGCTGCACCAACTAAGGCCTGCCGATATTCTGCCAACAAACCACGCAAATCCCGACCTGCTAATGGACCGGCAGCAACACAACTTTCATGTGCCTTATAAGCAGATAACTCAAAAGCCTCACCAATGCATTTTTCCGGTGGCAGCTCTTTAGCAAAGAGCCTTTCTAAACGCCGCCCACCCCAAACCATTTCGCGTAAATACGGTTGCATCGGCAACAACCGTGGTAAAGCTACCCCCATGCCATTCTCCTTATCTGGATTTATGCAAACCAAGTCGTCCCCGGAAACTGATGTAGCCGCCCAATCTCTTCATCTAGCTCAACACCAATACCAGGCCTATCACTCAGATGAATATAGCCATCTTTGATAATATCTTCTTTTTCCTGGATAATTGTTGTCCAATAGTCACGTTCAAGCCAGTGGAATTCAATCACTAAAAAATTGGGAATTGAAGCACATACATGAGATGAAGCTAAAGTACCAATGGGCGATGCCACATTATGAGGCGCAAAAGGGATGTAGTAAAGTTCGGCTAGATTAGCAATCTTGCGGCACTCCGATAAACCACCGCATTTAGGAATATCTGGCATGATAATATCAACAGCCTGTTTTTCAATTAAATCACGAAAACCATGACGTAGATATAGATTTTCACCACTGCATATTGGTGTTGAAGAAGAGCGTTTTACCTCTCGCATCGCTTCGTAATTTTCGGGAGGCACAGGCTCTTCTAGCCACATTACATGAAATTCTTCTAAGGCTCGTGCCAACCGTACGGCACTAGGTACATCCAGATTGGTATGCACATCCACTGCTACCGCGATCTGGTCGCCAGCAGCACGACAAGCCATTTCTACCAACCGCACCATGCGATCATGTTCCCACTCGCTGGCAGTTTTATTAAAACTATCTTGATTATTAGCCGAACCGCCATCCACATCTATTTTAAATGCAGTGAAACCACGCTCAAGTACCGCATCTACTACTCTTTTAATCGCATCAAAATCCATGCTTGGATTTACCTCACAATCGGCGTAAACCCGAATGCGGTCACGGAACTTACCACCAAGCAACTCATATACCGGTACCTTGAGTGCTTTACCTTTTAAATCCCATAAGGCAATTTCAATACCCGTCAAAGCCGTAATCAAGGCCCCAGACATACCACCATCAAATACATGACTACGCCGCAAATTTTCAAAGTGAGCATCTATGGAAAAAGGATCCGCACCAATTAGCCGCTCCTTCAAATAAGCAATGATCGCAATTGCCTGTAGTCCTCCATGAACGCATTCACCAATACCGGTAAGCCCAGCATCCGTTTCAATTTTAACCCATAAATGCATACCATGCCCACTAGTTGCAGCCGTCTTAATATCAGTGATCTTCAATTTAATTCCCCTCCATCATATTTAGTCATACCAATGCTTGATAACCTCTACTTATCCTATCCTCTACTGCCATTTTTTAAACCATTTCTGATTGGCCTGAACGGGCTGAACGATACGCTGCATCTAGTAACTCCACAGAGCGCATAGCAGCCGTTCCCGGCGCCCAATTATCTGGCGTTACACCACGCACTAGATCGACAAAATTATTAGGCGGACCATCGCAAGTATATGCCCCTGCCCCCGGATCAACATCCACTACTTGATGTTGTCCATCATGACGCCGGACTTCTAAACGGGCGCGTTCACAATCTAATAATAACATCCCCTCACTACCGAAAACACGCACATCTACCTGAAATCCCTGATCTGTAGGAACATTACCCGCACCACTCACAGTACCTATAGCACCACTAGCAAAACGCACTGAAGCAGCATCATACAATTCAACCTCTGCTCCCGGTCCCGACATAAAAGCATGGACGCTTTGTGCTTGTAAACCCGTCAACCAGAACATCAATCCCGCCGCATGAGAAATCTGTGCATGACCATAGCCTCCCCCTGCAATCTGCGGATCTGCCCAAGTCGAAGCATCGGGTTGAAAAAGAGAAGGCTCTGATTGTCCACTTACCTCATCTACATTGATCTGTTCCCCACTAAGCAAGCTACGTATTGGCGACGCCATATGGCATAATACATATTCAACACGTCCAATAGCACCGGCATCCATAAAGTGCTTAGCCTGCTGCACAAAAGACTTATAATGCCAGCCATAGGGAACAATTAAATGCACTCCATTAATGTCGGCCAAACGCACCAATTCCCGTGCCTGATCAGCCTGGGTAGTCAATGGCTTTTCACACATAACGTGCAAACCACGTTTTAACGCCGCACTGGCATGTTCAAAATGCAGCGTATGAGGTGAAGCAACGACAACCCCATCCAGCTCACATGTGTCCAGCAATTGTTGATAATCTTCGGTAGCATATTTAAAGCCAAAACGTTCCTGTACTTGCAGCAAAGCCTCACTCCCCAAACGGCAAACTCCTACTAATTCCACATCCTCACGTTTTTTTAATAATGGCATATGATTGCTTGTAGCCCACCATCCAGCACCAATAAATGCTAAACGGGCCGTCTTTTTTATCGTCTGCATAAATTTCCTTTTCCTCTCCAGGAATTTGAGTAATAGAACATAAAAAGAGCTTGTCTCTTTCCAGCTACAAGCCCTTTTTATTTACCTCTAGGCGTAGGCATTAATAAACGGGCAAATAAATGATATTTTCAGCATACTTGTATGCCAATGGCAATTTCATGTGACCAAGCATTATATTTAACCACTAGGGTCATTAGCCAGCCTCCTTCACCTTGCCAAATTGATCCGCAAAGAAAAAGAAATCAGCATAACCAACAGTCCCATCTCCATCAAAATCAGCATCCGGATCAGCACTTCCAAATAAATCGGCAAAGATAAAAAAATCGTCATATTCTACTTCATTATCCCCATCAAAGTCTCCCAATAACACCTTATCCGATACAATTACCAATTCCGCGTACGCCTCTAGTGTTTGGGAGCCTCCATCAGCCAAACGCAATTGCACCTCCACAATCCGTACTGCAGTTTCTTCACTAAAGTCTGCCAACAATTCCACCGAAAATCCCCCCAGCGTACCATCACCCGCATTAGAGGCATTACTGCCCAAAACCGTACCTCCTACTTCAAAGCTATTTTCAGAACCCGAACTGAGTGCTAATAAGCCAGGAATAAACCCACTGGCTGAAAAACTACCATTGACAATCTGGACCTGGGAAGGATCAAATTCAATGGTAGCTGACCAACCCGTAATTTCAGGAGCGTCCATTATATTCAACTGCAATGTGACAATTTGGCCGGGTACAATACCAGTGATTTTTCGTTGCTTTTGATCCCCCTCAGAAATATTACCATCTAACGCAATAGACCCCGGTTCCAACTTCTCATCCGGCATGGGATTAGCAGCAACTTCACCCAGGCGAAAATCTACTAATTGATCTGCATCTCGCCAAGCTTGCCACGCACCATTCAGGCCATTATGGGCATGATGTACCCGGTTATCAGCAGCAATTTCATCTTCAAAATCCGCAAACATCACCCCCAAGCCAATCACCTCATCCGCCGTAAATATATGGCGTTCCGTATCCGTAAAGCCCAATCCATTCCAACCAGGAACTGCTAGCTCATAATAATAGGTCGTGTCCTTTCTTTGCACCTTATATTCGACTAAGGCAGGAGCAGTACTATTAACTCCATCATCCACCGTAATCAGTGGAAATAGAACCGCCCCCCATTTACCGGCAGGATTCAGCACATATTCCTGTGCCTGCAAATCAGCAGCGGCATAAAATCCACCACTATGATCAGCATCTAGATAAATTTCTATATCGTCACTACGCCATACATTTACAGCACTAGACAGACTGGTTGTGCCAAATGCATCGTCCTGCACACGCGCCGCAATATAAATAAGATTCGTCTGCTCATTCCATCCCAACCACACTTCCACATTCTGATCATCTGCAGGCATCTCCCCCAAAACCTGACCAGTCAAACTGGAAAAATGCATATTCGTCAGCAAGGGTTGAGCAAAAAGCTCCTGCCAATCATCTAAATTAGCATCCACCTGTGGTAATTGTTCCAATCCGATATGAGGAATGGTAAATTGAACCTCCTCCTGCACCACAACCTCAAAAGTATTTTGTGCCTGACAAGCCCTATCTACCGAGCCATCCAAGGTGAATATTTGCGAAGCTTTATCAGTACGATCCAGCGTTAAAGTGTCGAAGGAGCGGTTGAACGGCACGGTCTTTGTCTGCGTTCCTACCTCGGAAGTAATAAGCAGTATTCCCTCCTCTGTCTGCCAAGTACCGCTACAAAATTCAAGCTTACACCCCTCGTCAGAAGAAAAAGTGAAAAGTCCATTGATTGTTAGCGATAATATCGATACCTGTCCTTCGGGGTCGGTAAACTGCCAGATGCCTGCAGGGGATCCAGTTTCAATATCAACACAAGGATGTCCATCCCCAGCACTGAGCGTAACGGTCGACCGCCCAGAAGCCATAGGCTCAAGCTGTAATACATTATCTATTATATAAGCCTGTAGCGTAGCGGGATCTGAACTGCTAACACTATACTGCAAAATATCTTCCTCCTGATCTTTAAAAATCAGAGGTGCAGCCCCAAGGGTACGTGTATAAGGTAACTGGCCAAGAGTCAGGGTTATATCCGGGATCTGGTTACTCAAATTTACCTGGGGCACAGTATTACTCACTGTCGCACTTAGATCAATATCCTCTATGTCATCTGTATTTACTGTCTGTCCATACATATTATCACTTCCCACCACGATAATAATTGCCATCAACCATATCCTCCAGCAGAATGAATCCATCCATAAATTCATTTTCTTTTCCTTTTTTTAAGTAAAATAAAAGCAAGAATTTAAGAAAATTAATTTTATTATAGCCACCGGAACTAATCTCTAGGTCAAAAATACCTAAGCTATTTAATAGCACTAGGAAAAAATAAACGTGACCTCAAGCGCAGAAAAAATATATTAATTAAATTATTCAATAACTTATACTGGTACAATATTACTTTTAAAGCCAGTAATATATTTCATATGTACATATATTTTATTCTCAAAGCCAACCTAACCAAAAGAAATTTTCTGTATTACAGTTTACCATTTCTCTAAATAGATGAGCAACGCATAAACGTACTGCTAGACGCTGTAATCTTTCTTATCACCATTACTAAGAGGCCTGCTATCTATGCTCAATACTCAAGATCTTCTAGATGCCCTACCCGATCTAAGCACTGACCAAGTGTTATCTGGATTGCATGCAACAACAGAAATCTGCCGCGATAGCTGGGGTATCCCCCATATCAAAGCCCAAAGTGAAACAGATCTATATTTTGCTCAAGGATTTGCTACTGCCCAGGATCGTCTCTGGCACATGGATTATGACCGGCACCGGGCCTTGGGACGCTGGGCAGAATGGATCGGGCCTAGTGGCATTGCTCAGGACCGTTTATTACGTAGTGCAGGTATGGGCCCTACAGCCCAATTAGATTATCAAGCAGCCTCTCCAGCGGCACGCGCCATGGCCGATGCGTATACTGCCGGAGTGAATGCCTTCCTTAATACAACCCAAACATTACCTGTCGAATATAAACTTCTGGGTCTCCAACCAGAGCCTTGGGAAAATTGGCATTGTCTTGCTGTCTATAAAATGCGCAATTCCTTATTGGGCACCTTTGAAGCCAAGCTGCTACGTACCGACCTCCTCAAAGAATTAGGTCCCGATGTGCTTGCTAAGTTTATCAAAGGATATCCACAAGATCATTTACTTACAGTGCCGCCAGGTAGCACCTATACCGGTCCCCCCCTTTCCAGCCTGGAAGAACTGAATAATGCACTCTCTAGATTGACCGAAACCGACCCCGGCTCAAATGCCTGGTCTATAGCAGGAAACCGTTGTCAATCCGGACTGCCCTTAATCGCCGGCGATTCGCACCGTGCTTTAGATACACCTAACGTCTATTATCAAATACATCTCACCTGTCCCAGCTTCAATATAAGCGGCTATTCAGTGCCTGGAATGCCCGGTGCATTACATTTTTGCCACAATGATTATGTCGCCTGGGGTATGACGTATGGCAGTGCCGATACTCAGGATTTATTTATTGAGCGCTTTCGTAACACAACGGATGGACGCACGTATTTATTTAAAGGGAAATGGTTAGCAGCTCAGGTACGTCAAGAGACTATTCAAGTGCGCGACAACGCCCCGATAGAATTTGAAGTCACGCGCACTCATCATGGTCCCATTATTGCCGGTGATCCAGTACAGGGTGACGGTATTGCAATTGCCGACCCCGGCCTCCTCGCAGGCACTCCGTGGCTAGATGCAGCACATGATGCCATGCAGGCCACGTCAGTGGCAGCATTACATCACGCTCTACGTAACTGGACAGACCGGGTTAACAACTACGCTGTAGCAGATACCCAAGGTCATTTCGGCTATTTACATGCCGGCAAAATTCCGTTGCGGCCCCAAGCCAATGGTTGGTCCGCCGTCCCAGGTTGGACTGGAGAGCACGAATGGAACGGTTATATACCTCATAACGAATTACCCTGTACGATCGATCCGGATGTCGGTTATGCTGTAAGTTGTAATCAGCGCGTTACAGGCCATGAATACCCCTACTATGTAGGCCTTTATTTCAGCCCTGATTTTCGGGCTCGTCGTATACGCTCGCGCCTACTTGAATTTGCACCAAATCAAGCTACCCCGGAAGCAATGGCACAAATTCATGCCGATCGTCTTTCCTATCCCGCCAAAACCTTTATCCAAGCCCTAACCCAAATCAAGCCAACTACGCGGTCTAGGGCTCAAGCGCTAGGATATTTAGCAACATGGAATGGCCACATGGATCGCGATGCAGTAGCGCCAACACTATATTCTTGTGTGCGTTGGTATACCGTCAAGATAATTATTGAACATCTTTGTGGAGAAACAACCAAACGTATTCTTAATAATGCTGGAGCCGATGCCCATCTGCGTCTTATTGCTTTAGAAATAGTCCAGTCCATTGAGAGCGGCGATACCAGCCTTTTACCACCTGAGTCAGTGGACTGGCTAACTTTATTAACAACCGCTTTAGACCAAGCCATTCATTGGCTGGAAAATAATATAGATGGCCCTATGGACAATTGGCATTGGGGAAAACTACATAAAACTCAGCCTCAGCATCCCCTTTCAGCCATCTTTCCAGACGCCGCAAAGTTTTTGGACCCACCCTCTCTACCTGTTCATGGAGATGGAGATACACCACTAGCCGGCTCGTATGCTAATGACAACCCCTTTACGGTAACCGGCCTATCTGTCAATCGCTATATTTACAATCCTGCAGCATGGGAAAAATCGCTTTGGATTGTCCCCTTGGGAGCCTCTGGCCATCCAGCAAGTCCGCACTATGCGGATCAAGCCGAGTGCTGGTCCAATGTACAATTTATACCCCAACTATGGGACTGGGATCAGATCCGCGCTAAAGCTAAAACCTATCAACGACTTACACCAATAACATAAATAAGGCCGTTCTTTTAGCCAGCCTCAAAAATAACTGGACATTTTTCATACTCATCGATAAAACTTGCCAAGCCCTCACGGCGATCACCTACTGGTCTAGATTTTTCCGTGCGCATATGGATAGCAAAACTACGTCGCGGTCTACCTGAATTATTGGGACCACTGCCGTGATACGTATAATTATCATGAAAGCTAGCGCCTCCGGCCGGTAATAATGCCGGCACCTCCTGCCATTCCGCTTCAGCAGGTACCGGAATGGCAGCGCGTACAGCATCTATATCTTGTTGATAAAATCCACCATCATCCAGTAAACCCCATCGATGCGAACCCGGCACTAAACGCATGGGCCCACACACTTCATCCACTTCATCTAAAGCTACCCAAGCAGTGAATAATTCACTGCCTTCTTCCCAATTCTGCCAGTAATTTCGATCTTGATGCCAGCCAATATTCGTAGCGCTTACCGTCTGCTCTGTGCTAGAAGGTTTATATAATAACTGTACCCACCAAACCTGAACTCTTTGTGCTCCAGTAAGTGCCGCTGCCCACTCCCCTAACTGAGGATGAGTTATCAAGGTCATAACAGCCTGACTGGCCAACTGCGGCATTTCAATTTTACACAAAATTTGGGGATCATCACCTGGATTCCATGGCGAAGGTTCCGGCTTTATACCGGTGTCGTACTGACCGGCCCGAATGTTATCCATACCTTTTCTAGCGTCCTCCACAACAGCCGTTGGCAAAATAGGCTCGGAAGGAATATAAAAACCATCACGACAATATGCTTCTGTAACACCAACATCAAGTTTCATAATGCTTTCCTTAAGCGGTTAAGATTGTCTCTATGTGCTCGAGTTCATCGGCACTAAATAGGCGTTGTTCCAACGCCGCTACATTATCTTCTAATTGCTCAACCCGACTAGCACCGATCAAAGCACTGGTTACTCGTTCATCACGCAGCACCCAAGCTAACGCCATCTGCGCCATACTTTGGCCCCGTTGCTGGGCCATCTCATTTAATTGGCGCACCTTCTCTATTACTACCGTTTCGACCATCTGCTCTTGCAAGGTTCCCTCTGGCCGAGCAGCCCGTGAATCTGCCGGAATGCCCGACAAATATTTGTCCGTCAAGATCCCCTGTGCAAGAGGTACAAAGGCCATAATCCCGATGCCAAGATCACCAGCATGGGGCAGTAGATCCATTTCTATACCGCGTCTTAACATAGAATAAGGCACTTGATTAATCAATAATTTCGAGCCCATTGCAGCCAGCATATCATGTGCTGTACGGGTCAATTCACCACCATAATTACTTACTCCTACATATAATGCTTTCCCCTGGCGCACGATCAGATCCAATGCTCCCAATGTTTCTTCTAGGGGGGTATCGGGATCAGGACGATGGTGATAAAATATATCGACATAATCCAAACCCATACGTTGCAAAGACTGATCCAAACTTGCCAACAAATATTTTTTTGAGCCAAAATCACCGTATGGACCATCCCACATTTCATAGCCCGCTTTGGTAGATACAATTAATTCATCACGATACCCCTTGAAACTTGTGGCTAAAATATGCCCAACATGTTCCTCGGCCGCACCCGGTGGCGGACCGTAGTTATTGGCTAAATCGAAATGGGTAATCCCCAGATCAAATGCACGAGTCAATAAGGCATGCATATTAGCCGACTGGGCACTAGCATCAAAATTATTCCAACATCCCAGTGAGAGAGCCGGCAACTTCAAACCACTAGCACCACACCGCTTATACTGCATTTTTTGGTAACGATCTTCTGCAAAAAACATACGTCTCCTTATTATTGACAATAACACTATAAAAAAAATCATTTATCTTTAAAATCATTTATCTTTATACAATTAGTTGTTCCTTAGCCAGATTCAAGAGATTATAAACCATGAAAAATAGTAGTGTTAAAATGATTCGCCCCCATATGGATAATATTCCACAGTTTCCTTGCCCACAAAACTACCGTATCCGTCCCTACGGCGCCGGTGAAGGTTCTCTATGGACCGCTATTCAGCGCGCCGCCGAACCTTTTTTTTCTATAGAAGATAGCCTTTTTGAACGTGAGTTCGGACATGCACTTACGGCATTAGAAGACCGTTCCTTTTTCCTTGAAACGACAACAGGGACGGTAGTCGGTACAACAACAGCCTGGTGGGATTCCAAATATAAAGATGGCACCTGGGGTCTGATTCATTGGGTTGCTATTCACCCAGATTATCAGGGCCAAGGCCTAGCAAAAGCCCTCATGAGTGCTGCCATGCAACGTTTACAAAAATCACACAACTGTGCTTTTTTAGGTACTTCAACTGGACGTTTAGCCGCATTAAAAATCTATCTCGATTTTGGTTTTCTACCAGATATGGAACATGAGAATGCCGCAGCAGCCTGGGCCGAAGTAGCTACTAGAATAGACCATCCACTCTTAAAACTTGGCGCCTGATATTAGCCCCAACTAAAAAAACTTGGACAAACTATTTTCAGCAACTCAAGAGGCACGCTCCATAATATTTATTTTGTCTCAGACTAGAATCCACTTAAACACTCTCTTTAGTCCGTACCGCTGAGGTCATTACTTGTTGAACAAATATCCGCATATCATCAAAAAAAGTATAGAACAATGGTACCAACACCAATGTCAGTACCGTTGAAGCAAGCAAACCACCCATCATAGTACGTCCCAATGGAGCATAGGGCATGCCCATCATATTGGAATTGCCAATAGCCATAGGAATTAAGCCGCAAGCCGTAGTAAAAGTAGTCATTAAAATTGGGCGAAAGCGATGTTTACCTGCCTCTAGTAAGGCCTCAAAACGTTCTATTCCCGTAGCCCGCAAACGATTTGTTAAGTCAATCAATACAATTGCATTATTGACCACTACACCAATCAAAATAACTGAACCAATGCCAGATAAGACCGTCTGCGGTGTACCCGTCAAATAGAGCATCCAATAAACTCCAAAAAATGAAAACGGAATCGAGACAATCACCGATAAGGGTAATACAAAAGATTCAAACAATACACCCATCAACAAGAAGATAAACATCACCGACAAAATCATAGCGAAGATCTGTGATTCGTCTGATTCTTGTAAACGCACGTAGCTATCGCCTTTATCCCAACGGTAACCACGTGGCATTTCAAATCCTTGCATTGCTTGGTCTACCTGACGAAAAAGTGTTTCATCATTGTCTTGCTCCGCAATGGCTGTAACGGCCAACATCGTCATACGATCCTCGCGTCGAATCTGTCCTAAGGTCGACTCAACATACAACGACGCTATTGATTCGAGCGGAATATCTTTGCCATTCTTGGCGGGAAAAGTTAATGTCCGCAATTCCTGTAACGATCGCTCTTCTCCTTCAAGCGAACGCATGCGAATATCCAACTCACGGCCGTCTTCGGTTTGAAAACGGCTTAGTGTAAGACCACGCAGTGAATATGCAATAGATCCGGAAACAGCCTGTGGCTCAACACCATAGCGACGTGCCTTATCACGATTGAGCCGTACTTGTAATTCGTAGCCTCCCCGTTCAGTATCGGCATAGACGGAGAGTAATCCCGGAATACGTCGCAAACGCCGTACCACTTCCTTGGATAACTCGCTTAGAATCCGTGTGTCCTGACCATACAAATTTACTGTTAGTTGGTCATCTTGTTGTCCACTATTACTCCCTTGCCTCAATCTCAAACTAATACCCGGTGGCAATTCAACCCGTTCTTTAAAATCGACTGCAATCTCATCAGCATTTAGATGCGGCTTTTTACGAAAACCCGTTTCGATAAGTATATTATTCCAAGCAACTTCATACCATTCCACATTCTTTTTTTCTTGGAAGATCATCTGGATCTCCCCCGATCCACGATTAAATTCGGTATTTAACGAACGGATATTATATCTCTCTTTATGTGCTAGTAATGTATCTTCTACCGCCGTCATAAATACATCTGCCGCTTGTAAGCTTTGACCAGATGGCATCTCAAATGATATTCGCATATCATTTCTGTACCCCCCCTGCTCATTAGTTCGTTCCAAGTGCGACATAGGATATTGAATACTAGCCATGGCTAGTAAAAAGATAATCAGGGCATCGATTCTATTGGATAATACCCATTGCAAGGCCCTCATATACCCCTGCCGCACCCATAAAATCAACCGCAATTCTTCTTTTCCCTTACTCAAATGTAAACGTTCAGAAGCCAGCGGAATAAATACTAGCGCAATAAATAGCGATGCTACCAACCCAACCATAACCGGTAAGCCGAGACGAAACATCCAAAAGGAGAATTCCGTTTCACCACTCATCAAAACCAAAGGCAAAAAAACTACCACAGAAGTCAATGTGGCCATAGTAATCGCTAGTCCTACTTCTCCTGCTCCGGCGATAGCAGCTTTGCGGGGTGATATACCCATCTGACGTTGCCGGTAAATACTTTCCACAATGACAATGGCATTATCGACAACCAAACCCAGGCTCAACATCAAACCCATCATAGTAACAATATTAAGAGACCAACCATAAAAATAAAGAACTATAATTGTACACATTATCGATAATGGAATTGCCAATGTGACAATTAGCGTCATCCGAATTGCCCGCAAAAAGAGAAATAGTACCAAGGACGCAAAAAGTCCACCCCACAAACCCGAATTTTTCAAATTATCAATAGATTGATTAACAGCCTTGCCTTGGTCCCAGAATATTTCAAAATCAATTCCAGCTAATTGAGGTACACGCTGCAATTCTTTAAGCGCGGCTTGAACGTCGCTAGAAATCTGGACAATATTACCATCTGCGGATCCCCGGATAACCATACCCATTGAATCTTTTTTATTTATCCGATTAATTGCTTCTCGTTTGGGCCGTTCTAATTCAACTCGGGCAATATCTCCTAGTGTTAAACCATAATCGCTATCTATAGGTAAATTGCGTATTGTTTCAATCGCATCAAAACGTCCTAAGGAACGCACATAGACCTTACGTCCTCCTTCAAATACATAGCCACCAGAAAGAGTGAAATTTTCCTGTTGTAAACGCTGTACTAAAGTAAGGAGGTCTATCCCGTGTCGGTTGGCTTTTTCCTGATCCACTTCAATCTCCACCTGTTGCCCAGCACTTCCTCCGATCTCCACATTGCCAACACCTTCAACACGTTGCAAAACCGGGCGCACATAGGAATCCAGCACAAAAAATGGATCACTATATTTACCTTCTAGATTTACTCCTATCCACATAATCGGTATATCATTCTCATCCCACGCACGAATATCTATACGCTCTATCTCATCAGGTAATTCAGGCATTACCCGATCCATACGATCACGTAATTGGGCATAAGCCACATCCATATTCGTACCCGATTTGAAGCCTATACGTAACCAGTTACCACCGCTACTACTATTACTATATATTTTTTCCACACCACGGATTGTGCCAATCACCTCCTCTAGCGGCTTGGCAATTTTCTCCTCGACCTCAATAGGACTAGCATTAGGATAAGGCACCCAGGTACTTAGGCTACTACCTTGCAATCCAGCAGGTAGTAAATCAACTGGAATACGTAGATAAGCTATTCCCCCCAGAACCAATAATGCAATAAGCATCATTATCACTGTTACGGGTCGTTCCACTGAAAATCGGGGTAATAAATCTAGTTGATATTTATTCATTGTATAATTTAAAGAGTCAATACTGTCATTTGTTACGATCAACCAAGGAGTATACGGTAGGAATAACTACAAGCGTCAACAATGTTGAAGAAATCAAGCCGGCAATCACCGTTAAAGCCATCGGGGTACGAATTTCGGCCCCCTCACCTAAACCTAACGCTAGTGGAGAAAGCCCTAATATGGTAGTGAGCGTCGTCATTAAAATAGGCCGTAAACGCGCTGAACCAGCTTGGATGATGGCTTCCGTTTTTGCCATTCCAACCTGGCGTAGCCTATTTATATAATCTACTAGCACAATGGCATTATTAACCACAATACCAGCCAGCATAATCAAACCTATAAACACCACAATATTTATTGAAGTCTGAGTCAGACTCAGCCCAATAATTACCCCGATTAATGCCAAAGGTACGGTAAACATAATTACGAGTGGATGAATTAGTGATTCAAATTGACTAGCCATCACAATATAAACCAAAAAAACGGCTAATAATAACATGAACAGTAAGCTTTTAAGTGACGTTTCCATTTCTTTACTCTGACCACTTATCAAATAAGAAATCCCAGCCGGGAAAATAACACGATCCAACTGTTGTTGAATCCGTTGGGCGGCAGTAGCCAAATCAATATTATGAATATTGGCGGTAAGCAAGGCGGCCCGATCCTGATCGATACGACGAATCTCACTAGGCCCTTCATCCACGGTAATCTGAGCTACCGCTGAAAGTGAAATAGGCACCTCAGCTCCAGGATTGACAACTAAGCGCCGTAACTCACTAGGCCCCAGACGGTCGGTTTCACGTAATCGCACCAATACATCAATCTGTCGATCGTCCTGACGAAAATCCGTTGGTACCCGTCCCTGCACTTTGTTGCGCACCAGTTCGGCTACCGAACGCAATTCCAAACCGTAGTCGGCTAAGCGTTGTCGATCATAAATAATCTGGATTTCCGGATTTCCGGTTTGCAGAGAGGACTTCACATCCGCCAAGCCAGGCACCTGAGCAAGTAAAAGCTCACATTGCTGACTAAAACGCTGCAATATATCCAAGTCATAACCTCGTATCTCTACTTCTACTGGTGTCTTAAACGAAAACAGTGCCGGGTAAGCAAGTTCAATATCTACTTCAGGTAAATCTTTAAAAGATCGGCGCAAACGACTAATCAAAGCTGCTTCTGCTACCGCATCTACCCCTTCTTGTAATTTGATGGTAATACGGCTGGTATGTTCTCCTTCATCTGCCGCTGCTGTCGCTGAATTATCACTTCCCACCGTAGTTGCAATCTGCTCTATTTCCATCTCTTGCTGTGCTACAGTTTCAACCAAATTAACTACTTCAGCGGTTTTTGCTAGCGGCGTCCCCACGGGTAAGCGTATGTCTAGATAAAATTCACCTTGATGTACCTGAGGAATCAATTCTCGTCCAATCTGAGGCAAAAGACCAAACCAAGCACCACAAAATGTCCCAACGGCTACCATCACCACTAACACGCGTTGCTTTAAAGCCATACTCAATAACACAGGGTATCCCTTTTGCAACAAACCCAAGCCTTTTTCAGCCCCCCACAACGGTAACACGAATAAAGGTTGCAGTATCATTGCTACTAAAGTAGCTAAAACGATAGCGAACAAGGCGATTAACAATAACGTGATATGTAGAACAACCCCAACTAAACGCAAAGCAGCATAAAATACCAAGCGCACTAGCAAGTATAACACCACTAGGGGCATAAATAATAAACGCCCCAAACGCCCTAGTAGCCCAGGTCGGCGCCATATCCATGCCCAAAAACTTTCCATATCTCGCCCCAGCTCTTCAGAGGCTTGTAAAGACAGGATATTAGGCCAAACATATTCAAATATCGTCCAAGGGCCTAGGCGGCTGCTGCTAGCCCATTTAGCCATCTGTCGATGCCAACTTATAGTTGGTTTAACCCAAAAATATTCGATCGGTTTGAGGCCTAACCAAAGTCCTTCAAATACTAGGATTACCACCCATTTCACCACAGCCACTATTATCGTTGCCAGCGCCAACAATAAACGCCACCCAAATTCGTACACCAAAGATGGCAATACCATCCCTATCGCCATCATCTGACTTAGCCAGGACCGTTCTTTCTCATGCCAACGTTGACGCGCTAAAGTCAGTGTTTCTAAGCGCAAAAAATCTGTCCTTTGCGTTAACGCCAAATTCTTCTTGATTTGACGTGAGGCCAACATCGGAATAAAAAATAAGGCAACGCAAAGCGATGCCAATAATGAAAACACTACTGTTAATGCCATATCTCCGAATACTTGACCCGCTATCCCCTCTACAAAAACAATCGGAAAAAACACTGCCGAAGTAGTTAGTGTTGATGCAAATACCGCACTTCCAACCTCACCACTACCACGGATCGTTGCACTAACTAAATCATCCCCCTCTTCACGACACCGAAAGATGCTTTCTAAGACAACAATAGAATTATCCACGAGCATCCCAATCCCTAGCGCCAAGCCTCCCAATGACATCAAATTTAGCGAAACATCAAATAGTTTCATTGGCGCAAAGGTCGCAATAATAGATACTGGAATGGTTAGGCCGATGATTAATGTATGGACGATATTCCGTAAAAAGACAAATAGCACCAAAATCGCCATGGCCCCACCAATTAAAGCGCTATTCTGGACTTCGCGAATGGATTCAACAATAAAGACTGATTGATCTGATAGCACCTCCAAGCTAGCTCCACTAGGTAATTGGTAGCTTAAGAAGTCCGTCATCTTTAAGTGTTCAATAGTTTGTTTAGTTGGCTGCTCCGGTGCGGCCTCTAAGGCCTTAGAGGCATCTGACGATTCTTCCTTTGTTAATTCTTCAGCGGCAACAGTGCTACTATCCGTATTTGCCATAATTTCCTGCTGCGCCACATAGGCTTGCTGTTTTGGCAAGCCATACAGTCGATTGCGTACCGCCCGCGCTACCGATACAATATTGGCATCAGCCTCTTTATAAATCTCAATCTCAACACTTTCCCTCCCGTTCATGCGGGTAATTACTTGCCGATCTTTATGGGATCGGTACACCCGTGCAATATCCCTCAAACGCACCTCTGCCGTCGTTGATTGTGCTACAATCAACGACGCAATTTCATCCAGACTTTGGAATTCATTAAGAGTACGAATTAGATACTGGGTTTGTCCTTCACGTAAATTACCACCAGGTAAATTGACATTGCCCTGCGCTAAACGGCTATTGACCTGAGCAATATCCAGTCCCATAACAGCGAGTTTATTCTCATTAAGTTCAACATGGATCTCCTCCTCCAACCCTCCTTTAATCTTAACCGCTGCTATGCCTGTTACCGACTCCAACTCGCGCCGAATTTCCAATTCAGCCAAATTGCGTAATTCATAAAGATTTTGTGGCCCTGCTAAACCGATACGCATAATAGGATCCAGCGATGGATCGTAGCGTAGCAGCAAAGGCCGGGTAGCATTCTCTGGCAAACGTACCCGATCCACCTTTTCACGGATATCCTGGGCTACGACATTCATATCAATATCCCAGGCAAATTCAAGTGCAACGTCAGCCTGTCCAGCTTTTGAGATTGAGCTAATACTTACTAGATGGGATAGAATACCTAATTCACGTTCCAAGGGGCGAGCAATTAAACTCTCTACTTCTTCAGGTGCAGTACCAGGATATTCTGTGCGTACGGTCAAAGTGGGATAGGATATATCGGGCATCAAAGTAAGAGCAAGTTGCTGGTACGACATCCAACCAAAAACACAAACTGCCAGGACAACCATAAGAATAGCCACGGGTCGATGCGTGGTAAGAGCAGTACGCGGTGGCGTCAAAGCAGGTTGATCCATTACTGTGTGTTTTCTTCCTCATCAACGTCTGGCCATACTATGGCCGACTCTAGAGCAGGTGGTTTATTGACAATCTTCACCTTCACCTTATCCTTCAAACCATTCTGTCCCAACACAATAATGGGCACCCCAAGACCAAATCCCGAGAGGGCTTCAACAAAACGAGAATTCTCAAAACCTCCGTCCAGTAGTACTTTTGTCGCCGTACTATCATCCGCAACGACAAAGACAAAGCGATCACTACCGTCATAAACTACCGCTTCTTTAGGGATTAATATTACATCAAAATGCGTGTCCGTAATAATTCGCACACTAATAAAAAGTCCTGGTCGCAAATATTCCCAGCGATCTTTTACCCCTACTGTAACTTTGAACGTTCCACTTTTAGGGTCAATCACTGGAGCAATGCGCTTTACCCACCCTTCAAATTGCATATCGGGCAGAAAATCAGAGGCCATTGACACCACTTGGCCTTTAGATATATCCATCAAATATTGGCCCGGTACAAAAACACGAGCAATTAGATCATCGAGTTTGATCAAATCAAACAGTAGCGTTGAAGCATTAATCCGTGCCCCTGTTTGCACCTGCCGGGTGGTTATAACCCCCGAAAATGGGGCACGGATTACCGTATGTTTCTGGTCGATCTTGGCTCTTTCAAAACGCAAGCGCGCCTGATCGTAAGAAAATTTCTTATCTTCATATTCTTGATCACTAACTAAATTGCGACGAAACATCTCTTCAGTACGCTTATAACCTGCTTCCAAATGTGCTAGATTAGCCTGACTCTCCATATACTCGATGCGCACATTTTCGTCATCTAATACCACCAATGTATCTCCCTCTACTACCTGATCTCCTTCCTCAGCCCGAACCTGCTGCACTAAGCCACCTAACTGCGAAAAAATCTGCACTGCGCCTTCAGTCTCAATAGTCGAACTAAATAACAAAAATGAAGAAATTTCTCCGGTCTCGAGCCAAGCAGCTTCTACCGGCACAGCTTCAGACACCTTTTCACTACTATCAACACGCGTCGAATCAATCTGGTCAACAGCAATATCCTCTTTTTTATTGGACTCTTGTAGAGTATCCTTTTCTCCACAAGCCCAAACCCATAATCCCATTATAACAAGTAAAAGCCTGGCAAAATGCGACATCCTTTATTCCCCTATTAGAGACAACAACGGCTTTGACCTTGTCCATCAATCAATAAATACTACATTAACTGAATCGGATCTACTGAAAATAAACAATAGTCAAATGTTTTAAGTGGACTATGTCAAGGTAATGCTAGTACAGGGTTATCACCCCTTTTTCATGCCGATTAAAAACACTGTGAGTGCACTGGCTTGGACAACTTACCAATTAGCGAATTTTTAATTATTATCATACTTGTAACCGGTCTGTCTCGCTTTATTCGTCAGGCAGACTTCACCGCCTCATGGCGCCAAAACCTGAGTACACGTTCATCGCTGATCGCTAAATTATTATCCTGTCCCCATTGTCTTGGATTCTGGCTTACTGCCATTATCCTATTAATCTGGTGGTGCTTTTTTCCACTACCTATGCTCCATTTAGCAGCATTACTCTTATTATCTTGGCGTGGTGCATATTACCTTAACCGTTGGCTGGATCATAGTCCTAAAGAAAACGACTCACAACAATCAAAAGCCTGCTATGTATGTGGTAAATCTTATAATAAAAAAACCAGTCTAAAACGCGAAGATTATTATTTTTGCTCATATAATTGCTGGTTTGACTTACTGAAAAAAAGCAATCAATCACCCCTCCCAAAATCCCTTTTTGATACCAATGGGGCTTTTATAAATCAGGAGACATATCCTATGAGTTACGATGAAGTCTCACCCACCCAAGCACAAGAATTATTAGCTAGTAATCAGGGCTATATATACGTAGATGTACGTTCAGTTGCCGAATTTAACAATGGCCATCCAACCGGTGCCTATAATATCCCAATCATGCACCGCGAACCCGTTGGTATGGTACCAAACCCTAATTTTCTCCAAACCATAGAGACCCACTTCCCCCGTGATAGCAAACTACTTATTGGCTGTCTATCAGGGGCTCGTTCAGCACGTGCAGCCCAAGCTCTGGCTAATAGTGGTTATAGCACCCTAACTAATATAAAAGGTGGTTTTGGCGGAACACGAACCCCTACCGGTCAAGTAGCAGAACAAGGGTGGGCCGAATTAGGCTTACCCGTCTCCCAACAAGCCGAAGCCGGCAAAGACTACGACAGCCTAGCAGGTTAACCATGACGACTAATCAAGATCCTGTCGGTATCGCTCTAATTGGCGTTGGTAATATACAAGATCAGCAAACCAGCGAGCTAGCGCGTGAAACCTTAGAAGCACAGGGACATACAATCGCCCATTCCATTCATATCAGAGATGCCTCTTTACAAATTAAGGGTGAATTGGCCTTAGTTAGCCAAAAGTCCTCTTGTCAGGCCATTCTGATCTACGGCAGCACTAAGCTAAACGTCCGTACTACTACCTATGACACAACAACACGTTTACTGGAAAAACAACTCGAAGGTTTTGGCCAAATTCTGCGCCAATTGTGTTTTCAGGAATACGGTACTAAAGCGGTTCATGTACGAGCGGCGGCGGGTCTGTATCAAGGCCGCCTGTTAATGGTTATACCAAGTGACCCACCAACATTAGAACTGGCTCTAAAACAACTTATCGCTCCAGAAATAAGTACCCTTACCAAGCAACTCAAACGTCTATGAGTACATCTTCTTTAAATCCCTATTTTCAGGTTGGCCTAGACGTCATGGATCAACCGTGCTTAATCATTGGTGGTGGACGTGAAGCTGAGGATAAAGGTGGTCGACTACTAGCTGCTGGTGCCCGTTTAATGGTCGTCAGTCCAAAGCTCACACCCACCTTGAAAGAATGGTCCGAAAATGGACGTTTACATCACCACCAACGCTGTTTTGAACCACATGACCTAGACAATATCTTCCTGGTAATGAATACTGTATCCAACAACCAAGCATTAACCCATACAGTGTTTAAGCAAGCTCAAGCTCAAAAAACTCTAATTAATTCCTACGACCAACCTGAGTGCTCTAATTTTGGCATGGCCGCTTTGGTAAACCCAGGTCATTTGCGGTTGAGTATTAGCACCAGTAATGCTAGTCCATCCCTAGCTAGCCGTTTGCGCCAAGAATTCGAAACGCTATTTGATGACGAATTTACAGATTATTTAGCAGCATTGGCCAAGGTACGCACCCACCTCAAAGCCCACGAACCTGAATTCAAACAACGCGTTACCCTGCTGCGCTCACTAGTAGCCGACTTTCATATCGATGGTCAACTGCGTTTTCCACCAGACTGGCGCAACAAAATAGCGGCAATCATTAGCCGCTATTAAATACACTATAACACTATTTTTTGCATCATTACAATAGCCATCTAACCCCGTAGCCTCAAGTCCTTACCCAACAATTGGCGAGATGCAGCAGAAGCCATTTTTTATATTCTCCCAAGACGCTATAATAACACCGCCAGGAATCTACTTATCAGCCCTAAAAACTTACTCTTCTAACAATTCTACTTCCCGCCCCTTTGCTCGGGCCAAGTCCCGAAACATCTGCAATGCCGCATCCAATAATGCCTGGGCTGCAGCTGCATCTTCCCCACGTGCCACCACATCCACCGGCAAGCGCTGTCCATCTTCAGTCTTTTCACTCAACGCCACAAAAGCCTTCAAATAGGTATCTTGATGCGTTGCCATCACCTTGTGCAAAATCGGTCCACATTCAGATTCAGGTAGATTTACTACAACCCGTATCATTGCACGTGTTCCACTGTACAGCTGGCTAATCGGTTCGCTCAAACTCTGCTCAAACAAAGCCTTCATCTCACGCGGTGGACCCGGTATAGAATAAATAGTCGTCTCACCCATCTGGGTTTTAATGCACGGCGCTACACCGGCTGGATTGGGATACCATATGGAGCCAAGCGGTAGACGCGCCATGCGCAACAGTGCTGGACTCACTGAATGACGCTGATCAATAGAACGTACGTGCATAAAGTGCTGTACCAACTCTTCAGCTTCAACCACTTCTACACCCTTGGCTTGGGCAATCGCATCCACGGTCAAATCATCCGGTGTTGGACCCAATCCTCCGGTAGTAATGATTATACGGGTATGCCGCTTGGAGGCCCCTTGAAAAATTTCAACCAATTCTTCTATCTTATCATCCAAGACTCCCATACGCCGTACATAGCCGCCAGCATAAGCGATCTGCTGCGCCATCCAAAAAGCATTGGTATCTTGGATTTGTCCCATCAATAATTCGGTACCAATAGAATACAACTCAATAGCAGGTAATTCTTTCATTATATTACTCCAGATCAATATACGGTAGCACTAGCTCTTTTTCTTTTTTCAGACCTTCCCATTCATTAGCATCAGGTCCATCATAAATCAACGTATAGGGTCCAGTAAAATTGGCCCGCTGCAACACCTCTAGACAACGCTTAAAATCCGTCACCTCTATCTGGCTTAATTCGTTAAACTGCGGCTTTGCATGACAAGACTCAGCCCGATCAGCAATCCCTTCAAATGCAGCATATTTGTCCGGTCCTTTCCAGTTGCCAAAATCCATGCAAAGTCCAACCGTACCTTCGAGCCGGTCCAGAAGCTCTAAAACAGTTGTCGGCTGATCCAACAAAGCAAACCAATTTTCGGTCATCAAACGCACCCCCTGATCGGCTGCATAAGTGCTTAATTGACGCAGGCGTACACAAGCCTGTGCAATATTTTCCGGAGTAGCTTGCTGCTTTCCAGCAATTACCCGCATACACACACTCCCCAGTTGCTTTGCAACCTCAACCCATGCCCTTATCCAGGCTGCATGGGCCGTCCCTTCATTAGGATCAACAAGATCGCCATCATCAACGAGTAAAGAGAATAATTCAATCTTATCTTGTTTTAAAGCAGCGGATAACTCATCCAAATAACCAGGATCACGGCTAGGTAAGTGAAAATGACAAAGCTCTAATGTATTAATGCTGCTTGACACCAACCGTGCCGGCAAATCCAATAAAG